>ULWR01030166.1_pt1 | contig 11647 bp, 8 predicted proteins | sample 1960531 | NCBI WGS metagenome assembly ULWR01 (sample SAMEA4835817, study PRJEB28245) | human gut metagenome | biome: gut microbiome; material: fecal sample | place: Denmark | collected 2008
GTGTGCAGGTGCACATTTTGCATTTTTAGGCTTTTTTATGTGTGTATACGTATAAAGTACGCTTTATCGTACTTTTTTATTTAAAGTACTATAATTTGTACTTTAATGCTTTTTCATTCGTAAATATCCTATTATTTCTATTTATTTGCCAGTATTTTCTTTCATAAAGTCCTTTTTATCGTACTTAGTGTTTGCATTATTATCATTATCATAGTGTTCTCTTCGCAGAAATAATCTCTTATTTTTCTTCATTTCGTCCTTACTCTTATATCGTTCTATAAAATCCCCCCATATTTTCCGCCTTACCCTCCGTTTTTTCATATAAATACACATTTTTACTACATTCACTTAACTTGTTAATTCCCCATCCAGTTCACAAAAGCATCTGACCGAAATCATGGAGAATACTGATGACAGTATCTGGGAACTCACCTTCAAGTGCGCAAACATATCTATCCAATTTGGGATCAAACGAATAAAAATACCCGTATTCGCTACGCAGTTCTACGCCCAATAGCTACTTTACAATTTATCAGGACCTGCTTACAATGTATCCATAACAATGGCCACATGAATTAGTGCAGTACCTTGTTTTCAGACATGCCCACTATTCCTTTCCCTGCTTCTAAACGCCGTTGCATTCTTCCTAATACACGCCACCCACTGCTTATTACTTATTACTTTTTCGTAATTGAAGCAGGGGACTTACTGTTAACTGGTAATATTATCCTCCGAGTTTTTTGTGCGCAAAGACCACTGAAAGCCCTGGACATACCATGCAAATTTATGTGATTAGCATAATTTCTGTGCATCGCGAAGTGTATTACCAAGAACGGAGTGATCAGTAATCAGGAAACTTCTTGATTTAATGCAAGCAGATAAAAGCATCCGCTTCACTACTTGCTCATAACCGAATAAGTGCTTCGCAGTTTATCCGAAGGAGCCTGCACTTCTCCTGATGCAAGCAAGTTCCCCTGATTATTGCTTTTCGAAATCGAACCAGGGGACTTATTTGATTCAGTTAAAAACACTCCTTCTCTTGCCTCATTTTCCCCTGAAATGCTATAATCCATAAAGAAAGCATTCGCAAACTCCTTGCAGTTTGCGGCTAATACATTGTTTCGTAAATAACTATACCAATCGCGTGGGATGTGGATTCGAATGTGCAGGTATAAAAATGCAGGCGTAGCTGGCTATGCTGAGGCTTTTAGATCTGTGCAGTCGGATTCACCAACAAGTAATTGGTATAGTTATTTCGAAAACAATGTACTAGTACAGCGAAAATTAAGTTTCTGCTATATTGACGTAGGATGATTTTCTCATATGCAAGGCGAAGGAATGAGGCGTAGCGGTGGCTACGGCGATTGACGACAACGCAGCATATGAAAAATCAGACAAGTCAATATGGCGGTTACTTAATATTCGCTGTACTAGTCATTTATCATCTGATTGAAAGGAATATTTTATACATGAACACCACAAATAATCGCAACGATTTCTATAAAAAACAATTAGACAAGACTTTAAATGGCAATGAAAAGATCGAAACTGCCATTGCAGCACTCCAAAAAGAAGCAACCGAAGAAATGCTTGCTCATACTCTCACCGTGATCCGTCACAGAATGCAGGAGCAGGCACAGCTGATCATTGCTGTAGAACCTCCAAAAGGTGATGGAAAAATTTCTCTTCATGCGATCAAAACCAACGATGGAAAGCAATGGTGGGCTGCATTTACCAGCTTTGACGAAGAGTTAAAAGGCAGTGATAAGATCATGTCCACATTTACAGCAGATATTGATAAGATTTTTGCTTCTGCATTGCAAGAGCCGTCTGTTGAGGGAGTAATTCTCAATCCATGGAACCGCACACTGATGCTGAACAAAACCCTTATCAACATCATCCTCGGCAATCCTGTATAGCATCAGCTCTGTCGGATAACAAGTCCAATGTTTCACGTGAAACACTTGTATTTTACTGAAGGATAAAAGCATCCGTTTCGCTACTTGCTCATAACCAAATAACTACTTCGCATTTTATCAGAAGGAGCTTTTCCTTCTCCTGATACAAGTAAGTCCCCTGCTTTAATGAAGAGCAATAAGCAGGGGACTTACTTGATTCGGTTCCAAATCTGATTTCTATGTATCATGAAGCATATTGGCGATGCTACTGTTCACTGATAATATTCCGTAAGTTTTTTTATAAACGAAGGCCGCAGAAAGCCCGAGACCATACCGCACCAATTTATGCGATCAACATAAATTCTTTGCATTGCGAAGCGCTTTACTGAAAGCAGAACGAACAGCAACTTAGCGATCATCGCCAAGAACAGAATGGACAGTAGCGTCAGCATACAATAACAAGGTTAGGGTTCCCACAAAAGCATTGTAAATTTTTCGTTCCTGTCGTATAATAAAGCAAAGAAATATTCAGAAAAAATCAGATCAGATACCTGAATTACGTTACATCTGTCCTGATTATTTTTACGAATTCCAGGAGGCTTTTTAATGAAGAAAAATGGACACAGACTACTTACTCTTGCAGCTTTAGTCGGAACTGCCGCAGGTGTTATTCATATTGCTAACCGTTTCATAGATGCCACATCTCAGCTTAAAGATATGCTGGAACAGCCACACAGCAGAACCTATGACTGGCGTTTTGGAAAGATTTTTTATACAAAACAGGGACATGGCACCCCTATTCTTCTTATTCATGATATCATGCCAGGTGCTTCCGGTTATGAATGGAATGCCATAGAGAAGCAGCTCGCAACCGAACATACCGTTTACACCATTGATCTTCTTGGATGTGGACGTTCCGAAAAACCGGATATTACTTATACCAATTTTGTATTTGCTCAGTTACTCTGTGATTTTGCCAAGAATGTGATTCGTGAGGAAACCGATGTTATTGCCAGTGGTTTCTCAGGTTCTTTTGCGATCATGGCTTACCGTAACAATTCCGACCATTTCCGCAAGATCATGCTGGTCAATCCACCAAGCTTCAGTTCCCTGAAGCAGGCACCTTGTAAAGACAACAAGCTCTTTAAGTATTTTATCGAGCTTCCGATTTTCGGAACTCTGATCTATCATATGGTAGCTTCCCGCGAATCCATCAGCAGTCTGTTTATGGAAAAGCTGTTCTACAATCCCTTCCATGTAACAGATACACTGGTAGACACCTATTATGAATCCGCTCACAAGGGTGGTTCCAACGCCAAATATCTGTATTCCAGCTACATTGGCAAATACCTGAATATCAGCATTAATAATGCCGTAGAATCTTCCGATGCATGCATCTATATTATTTCCGGAGAAAAAGAAGCTTCCGCTTCTCTTATCGCAGAGGAATACCAGAAGCTGAATTCTTCCATTGAAACCGCTGTGATCCCGGAAACCAGACATCTTCCTCATCTGGAAGATCCGGAACATTTCCTGGAACAGGTAGCTATTTTCCTGTAAAAACAACTTATGATCCGGCATCAAAAACAAAATTTATCTATAGTAATTTGGGAAATCAACGTATCAAAAGGACATTGTTCATGTTCAGAGCCGTTGAGCTTCATACAGTAATTTGTGGAAATGCTATAAACCAACAAAAAGCCAATAAAAAAAGAGTACTGTTTCACGTGAAACATGAGTTTTCCCTCAAACAAACGTGAAACAATACTCTTTATTTTTTACCAGACTCACAGCATGCATCCGGACATTTCTCTTATCTAAGTGCCTGCTCCAGATACATGTGTGTTGTATTATCAATCAGCTTATGTGTCAGCTCTGCCATATGTTGTGTACTCTCCTGATTCTCAGAAGACAGCCATGTCTTGATCATTCCCACGCATCCATTCAGACAAAACGCATACGCATACTCAATGTCACGGTTGTCTTTCGGAAGACGAATTGACAAGCGATGCAGCACTGTATCTGCGATCAGTTTTTCTATACGATTCACAAAAGCCATATCTCCATTCTTTCCAAGAAGTGCGATACAAATATCCTTATTATGATCCAGGATCGTAAATATCTGCTCAATAAAAGGATACGAGCTCTCCTTATTATTAAGAGGATCCAGCGGATAGTCTGCCACCAGATGCGTGATTTCCTCCATCAATTCAGCCTCAATGGATTCCAGCATCTGATAGATATCTGTATAGTGAAGATAAAATGTGGAGCGGTTGATATCAACTTCTTCCACCAGTTCCTTTACCGTAATTTCCTTAATACTCTTCTTCTGCATAAGACGGGCAAGCCCCGCTCGCAACTGTGCCTTGGTCTTACGTACTCTTCTGTCAACTTTTTCCGCCATCTTAATTCCCCCTGCAATTCAAAAAAGCAAGCACGTTTCCTCCGCCTCAATCACCTATTACTTACGATACTCTGCAACTGTCATACAATGCATAATGCATCCTTCAAACGAATAAAAGCATTCGCTTTCTCTACGCCGATCTGCATGATACCAGATATCTGCTGTTGTTAAGAATTGACAAGATCAAAATTGTTAACGACGCCGACCTACACGATACCAGATATCTGCTGCATATTTGTGTTGAAACATAGGAATCCTGTCTGCATTTAATATTACCAACTGCACATAAATTCAAAGGAAATAACGTACTTTTTGTCTATTATGCAGTTTTTTATTTGTAATAGACACTTCCATTATTTCCGTCTATTAATATACATTCAGTAAAGATTTAATGGTTGTATCTGTGGTATGTGTTTAGTATAATACATCACGTAAAGAAAATCAACACTTTGTTTGATAATGGAATATTAAGCTATTAATAGATTTTAATATGATTAATAGATCTCATCGCCATTACTGGAATAAAGTTTGATTAATCAACTATGTTTGATAATACAATTTAATAAGAAAGGGATAGGTAATATGATCAAAAACGAATGGAAAAGCTTACTTCGTAACAAGCTCATGCTTATCGTCGTAATCGCCATTATCGTAATCCCGATCATCTATGCAGGTCTGTTTCTGAAATCCATGTGGGATCCTTACGGAAACGTAGACAGCCTGCCAGTGGCCGTGGTAAACGAAGACAAACCTGTCGAGTATAATGGCAAGACCTTAAGCATAGGTAAGGACATGACGGATGAGCTGAAAGACAACGACTCAATGGCATTTAACATTGTAGACAGCAAAACAGCAGAGGACGGTCTGGCCAATGGAACCTATTACATGGTTATCAAAATTCCGGAAAATTTCTCCGCAAACGCAGCCACTGTAATGGACAACGATCCAAAGCAAATGGAGCTATCCTATGAGACAAACCCTGGAACCAACTATATCGCCTCCAAGCTCAGTGAAACAGCAATGCTGAAGCTTCGTGATAACATTGCTTCCAAGGTTACGGAAACCTATACAGAAACCGTTTTTGATTCTATCTCAGAAGCAGGTGACGGAATGCAGGAAGCTGCAGACGGATCCGGAAAGATCGAAGACGGACTGAATACAGCAGCTGATGGTAACAAAACAATTACCAAAAACCTTAAGAAGCTTTCCACCAGTACTCTTACTTTCGTAAGCGGTGCTGACAGTCTCACCGAAGGTCTTAAGACCTACACCGATGGTGTTGCAAAGGTTAACGATGGTGCAAAGAGCCTGGACGATGGTGCAGATCAGCTGAACAGCGGCGTTGCAACCCTCACAGAAAAGGTTCCTGAGCTGACAACCGGTGTGGATACTCTGGATAAAGGTGTTCAGCAGTACACCGCTGGTGTGGATGAGCTTAATAAAAATTCTGATGCACTGAAATCCGGTGCAAGCAGCCTGGAATCCGGTGCAAACCAGCTGAACAGCGGCGTTGCAGCTCTGACAGAAAAGGTTCCTGAGCTGACAACCGGTGTAGATACTCTGGATGAAGGTGTTCAGCAGTACACCGCTGGTGTGGATGAGCTTAATAAAAATTCTGATACGCTGAAATCCGGCGCAAGTAGCCTGGAATCCGGTGCAAATGCATTAAGTGCAGGTATTGATACTCTTTCCGACGGAGCAACACAGTATGTAGCTGGTGCTGACACTCTTGCAGATGGAACTACCACCTATGTGGCTGGTGCTGGCAAACTCGCAGCCGGTGCCAAAGAGCTTGCAAAACTTGAAGACGGACTCACAACAGTTTCCAATGGTATCTCTCAGCTGAATACCGGTGTTACCAAAGGAACCGATGACTCACAGTCACTGATATCCGGAACACAGCAGCTTGAAAACGGACTGAAAGCCCTGAACGATAAGGTTTCTGCTCTGAAAGAGGGAACAACACAGGAATCCATCAACAAGCTTGCAGCCGGCCTTACTTCCGCAAAGGATGGTATGGACACAGCCGCAGCTGGTATGAACAGTGCTGCAGCTGGTATGAACAATGCCGCAGACGGAATCAACAACGCAGCCGGATATATCACTCAGGCCGCAGGCATCACAAGTCAGACCAGCAGCAGTATCACAGACAGTCTGATCCCTGCTCTCCAGAATGCAGGCACACAGTTCTCACAGGTAGGTGATCAGGTCAGCAGCATCCTTACAGGATACGGACAGCAGACAACGGAAGCACTTACTGATGCAAATACCAAGATCGGTACTGCCGGACAGACAATGACCGATTTAGCAGCACAGCTTCAGGCGATTCAGGCAACCGCTTCTGAGGACGGAACCATTTCCGCAGCAGCTCTGAATGATGTGATCAACGCTTTAAACAGCGTAGCCGGTGGAATGACTGGCGTGGACGGTTCTTACATGAGCAGCTATTCTGATCAGGTTTCACAGCTTGCAGCTGGTGTATCCGGTCAGCTCTCTTCTACTCAGGAAAATCTGAATGCTGTTGCTTCCAAGCTTAACGAAGCAGCTTCCGGACTGACTCAGATCTCCGGAGGACTGACTCAGGGTGCCGGCACACTTTCTGAGGGTGCAACAACCATGACAGATGGTGCAAACCAGATGAGTGCAGGTGCAACAACCATGAGCGCAGGTGCAGAGCAGTTATCTGCAGCTACAAGTCAGCTTCCTACAAATCTGATCGCTCAGCTTTCTGCAGGTGTTACCCAGCTGTATCAGGGTGCACAGGCTGTAAACACAGGAACCAAGAACGTTTCCGCAGGACTTCAGTCTCTGGAAGACGGCACAGTCGAAGCCTTCCCGGCTGCAGCAGCAGGAATCAAAGCTCTGAACGATGGATTTGACCAACTGACATCTTATGATAAGCAGCTCAACGACGGTGCAAAGAATCTGAAAACAGCCGGCAAACAGATCACTGACGCACTTCCGGATATCAAATCCGGTGCAGGTCAGCTGGCAGATGGTTCTAAGGCACTGACAGATGGAATCACAACTTACACCGATGGTATTGCAAAGCTTTCCGAAAACAGTGCTGCTCTTACAGACGGCACCAAGAAACTGGCAACAGGAGCCAATGCTCTTTCCAGCGGTGCTGCTACTCTTGCAGATGGAACAAAAGCATTAGCCGATGGTTCCGGAACACTGACAACCGGAATCACAACCTACACCGATGGTGTTGCTAAGCTTTCCGAAAACAGCTCCGCTCTTACAGACGGTACCAAAAAGCTCTCAACAGGAGCCAAGACCCTTTCCAGCGGTGCTACTACTCTTGCAAACGGAACTAAGACATTAGCAAACGGTACCTCAACACTTCTCAGCGGTACCGAGAAACTTGTAAGCAACAACAGCACACTTAACAATGGTGCAAAACAGCTTGCAGATGGCGCTGCCCAGATCCAGAGCGGTTCCTCTCAGCTGTATGATGGCTCCAAGAAGCTTGGAAGTGGTATGAAAGAACTGAAAGACGGTTCCAAGACACTGACCACAAGCCTCAGCGATGGAGCTACCACTGTAAAAGACAATTCAGCAAGTGATGAAACGATCAAAATGTTCGCAACTCCTGTTGTAAGCGATGAAACAAAACTTACCGATGTCCCGAATAACGGACACGCAATGGCACCTTACATGATGTCTGTAGGCCTCTGGGTCGGCGCACTGGCATTCTGCCTGATGTATCCTCTGGCTCAGTATAAGGGCAAACTGAAATCCGGTTTCGCATGGTGGGCAAGCAAAGCTTCCGTCCTTTATCCGGTAGCGATCCTTCAGGGAATCTGCCTGATCCTGCTGTTACGTGCATTTAACGGATTCACACCTGCAGAGATGGGCAAAACCGTACTCTTCGCCTGCCTGACATCAATGACCTTTACCTCTATCATGTACTTCTTCAACATTACTCTTGGTAAAGTAGGAAGCTTCCTGATGCTGGTATTCATGGTCGTTCAGCTTGCAGGATCTGCCGGAACTTATCCGGTTGAGGTTTCACCTTCATTCGTTGCAAAGATCCATGCATACGTTCCGTTTACTTATACGGTCGACGCATTCCGTGCAACGATCAGCGGTGGCCGAAGCATTACCACTTCCATTATTGTAATGGTTGCACTGTTAGTGATCTTCACGATCCTGACGATCCTTCAGTTCAATCACATGACCAAGAGAAAGAAAGCAGAAAAAGTTGTTCTCTTCGACTGGCTGGAAGAAAGAGGTCTTGCATAATACTTAGTTACTGACAGAAGCTCCCCCGAACCTTCTGTTAGATATAGAAAAATTAAAACTGTACAGTTGCTCAGATGAGCTTCTGTACAGTTTTTTTATGTTGTCTCCACCAATTCTCCACGCTACAATTATAGCAGTTATAGAAAATCAAGCTCGCCAGTACACCGTGCCTGACCTATGCAGCAGATTTCAGTTCAGAAACACTCCTGTCAGATTCAGAAGAAGCGGCAATATGACTTCTCAGATCTACTCACAAACCGGAGCTCTTTCTGACTGCAAGCCTGCGGTTTTCAATGGAAAAGCAACCTGGTATGCATCTAATCCACTGACCGCAAAAACAGACGGAATCATCACCTATGCTACACCATTTACCGTCTTCAGGGTAAAACCTGGAAAGCTATCGGCAATACAAAAAATACAACCTACGCCGATAAAAAGCCAGGCACCGCAACCAAATACCGTACCCGTGCATACCACATCACAAACGGTAAAAAAATATACGGACCTTATTCATCTGTAAGGACCGTAAAATAATAGCAACATAAAAACACCCCGGAAAATCCTGATCTGTGTGGTGTCTCCGAATATCTGATCATCAAGCGGATATTCGGAGATCACCTTATTGTTTACGGATCTCCGAGGTGTTTTTATTTATTTTCTTAATATTTTATTTTTCCGCCTCAGCTGTTGGTGTTGCTGTGGCTTCTGTCTCTGTTTCACCGTTTACCATGGTTTCATATGCATTGAACATTTCTTTTACTGTCATTTTGTTTACAAGAAATACCTTGTCCCCAACGACAGCTGCATAATAGTTTGTGTCATATGTGTAGAAGGTAACGGTTGTCTGGTTCTTGTCAGAGTCTGTGAATACAGCGGTCATCTCCGGGTCTGCAGCCGGTGTATAAGCGTCTGTCAGTCTCTTCTGTCCTGCCATGTTTATCAGCTTGTTGTAAAAGGTGGTAAAGGTTGTACTTTCTATTTCCTTACCATCCAGCTGATAGGTTGTTGTTTCTTTTTCGTTTCCGTTATCATCTGTGGATGTTTCACGTGAAACATTTACAGTACTTGTTGTTTCACCGTAAGTAACCTGGAGCTGATCCAGATTTTTTACAGACAGATAATTGACGATCAGTGACCAGAGATCTGACGGCGTCTTGTCAATAACTGCACTCAATGTATCTGTTGACATTGTATAGATTTGTTTGTTATCTATCGTTACATATCTGCTGCCATCTCCTGCCTCATCACCAACGTAAATGACAACCACTGTGGTTGTCTTGCTGTCTGCATCTTCTGAGCTGCTGTCCGTGTCAGTAGTGTCACTGCTCTCAGAATCGCTCTCAGAGGCCGTAGAATCGTTTTCTCCGGATTCTGTACTGTCTGTGCTGTCATTCTTCACCTCTTCCTGATAATCCACTGTAATCGTCGCATAGGGCTTATCAAGGCCATACTGGGAAAGATCCTCTGCATTGTAGTTTACAAACTGGTCAAATGCAAAGCTTCCAAGTCCGGAGGTTACATTTCCTGCTGCCGTTGTATCGGCAGACTCTTTATCGCTGCTTCCGTCACTGGAAACATTCCAGGTAGCTCCGTCGGAATTTTCTTCCAGGACATAAGAATCTTTATTCTCACTGACCTGGACCTTTTTCACTGTGGAAGAATCAATTGTCGGGAAATCTTCTCCCTGTGCATAATCGTAAAGGGAATCCATAAACGGAGACACTGTATCCGCTGCCACTACATATACCGTGCTGTCATCATCATCCTTGGAAATGTAATACTGATTCGTAGACGTATTCTCATCTCCGATGTTGAACTTCGTTGTCCCGTCAGCGGTATCAACGGTTACTGTGTTCGATGGAGAATCCAGTCCGTATTCCGTAAGATCCTCCACATCCTCCAGGACTCTGTCCGCTTCCACCGTTTCGATGGCGGAAGCTGCGGAATCCAGAGTTGTCTGATTTACAGGAAAAGCAGTCTCATCCTTTTTCACCCAGGAATCATCTTTTTTCTCAAAGGTCACTTCCTTCTTGTCTACGATAAATTCCAGGGATTTAATGTCATCCGTTTTCATGGAAAACACTTCTGTTTTGCTTTCCTCTTCGCTGCTCTCTGTCTTTTCTTCTTTGGATACGTAGGTGTTCAGTCCCACATAAACGCCGCCGAGAACTGCCAGAACAACAACTGCTGAAACAAGTTTAGTCGATTTTTTCATTATGCTTTTCTCCTCTTAAGCCAGATCAAAAATCCTGCAACAAGGAATACTCCCGGGATCAGACCAATGGTACAGATCTTCCAGAAGGCTGCATCATAATCGGTTACTGTCAGGCTTGTGGACTCAAGGCTCTTGGATGGAATAGAAACGGAATTACTGTCGTCTGTGCTGGTCATCCAGTTTAAGGACTCCAGAAGGAGCTTTTCATTTCCGCCGGATACCATCTGGTTTATCTGGCTCTCCATCAGATTTGCTGTGGAGTAGTAAACGATCTGTGTTTCCTTATCATCATCCAGTTTCTCAGTGATGGCAACACCAAGATCAAACGGTCCGTCTACATCTCCGTCTTCCTTTTCGATATTGCTGCTCTGCATATTTGTTTTGGAGTAAGCCTTGTCAGAGGTTGTCAGGATACTGTCGATGGTTACGGTATCTCTTACATCATCTGTTTTCTGAATGCCCTGTGCATACGGTGCCAGTACGTAGGAGCCTGCAGAAGCTGTCTCAGAGCTTGCATCTGTGCTGTTGACTGTTGGTACAAGATAATATGGCATCTGCATTCCATAATGCTGATTATCACCCTCAAATACGATTCCTTCGGCACACTTTACACCATAGTTTTCAAGAACCGCATCAAAGTTCGGCAGATCATCCTGTGTATAATCCGAGAAGATCATAGCTTTTCCGCCTGCCTCCAGATAATCCAGGAGTTCTGTTTTTTCTTCCTCGGAAATATCGCTGGTCGGAGATACGATCATCAGGCAGTCTGCATCATCCGGAACCTTTCCCTCTGTGAGAAGGTTCAGCTCCTTGATATCAATGTTTGCTTTCTGGATATCTTCTTTAAAGCTGGAATCCAGATCTTTTTCTCCGTGTCCGGAT
>ULWR01005848.1_pt1 | contig 11561 bp, 8 predicted proteins | sample 1960531 | NCBI WGS metagenome assembly ULWR01 (sample SAMEA4835817, study PRJEB28245) | human gut metagenome | biome: gut microbiome; material: fecal sample | place: Denmark | collected 2008
GCTTTACCGTTATCTTGTGTTATGTAAGAAGTTATACAATCTCCGGAGGGTTCAAAAATTAAGTTGAATTTTCTTTCTTCTTTGTTTTGATTTAATACAAATTTTTCTTTATTTCCATTCTTGGATACTGAACCAATATTTTTTGCAAAAAAATTTGGATGAGTTGTATGAAAATATTTAGAATTAGGGATAGGGATATACATTTCATTAAACGGTCTATATAACAATTTATATATGTCATTAATGAATTCTTCTTGATTAAGCTTTTTAATATTTTTTATAAAAGAAGATCTTAAATTACTTTTTTGAATTTTTAAATCTTTTGTGGTACTTGCATCAAAGAGAAAACTATAAATATCTTTAAGAATATTTTCAGGAATAACATTTTTGTATTTTTTATACAAATCTTTATATCTTTTTTCTTTATATTCTTTTGACATTTTAGAACCGACTGCATAAAAACCATTAAATCCGGAGAATAATTCAACTTCACCATTTTTATTTAATAAATACCAAGAATAGGACTCTGTGATTTCATTTTCATTATTTAAGTCTTGATTATAGACTTTATTTGATATATCTTTAAAAATATCGTATGCCTTATCCGCATAAATTACTTTCCATTCATCAACTACAATATCTTTATTGTTGAATTTCATGTATAGTTGACTATCAGAAGATGTATATTTATATTGATGGTTACCATCTGTAAACGTAAAATTAGTAACGTTATTTATTGAGGTAGAACCATTTATTTTTATATTATTAATATCTATTTTATCATAAGAAGTTTCGCCTACAAATATTTCTGGTTGGTTACCCTTTTTAGAAGGCATTAGTACATGATAGATACTTTGAACATTATCAGAGTCTTTAATTTTAAATCCTTTTAAATTTTCAATTGCTGAATCAATTCTGTCATTTCTTAATTTTGAAATATATCTAGCAATTTTTAAATATTCCTTATTATTCAGCTCGTCTAGTTCATCTTTTGTTGCGTCGTTATTTTCATCCCTATTTCTTTTTATAATTTCTATTGTTTCTGAAAACTGAGGAGATACTTTTTTAAACTGAGCGATTTTTTGATCTCCTGAATTTATACCAAAAGTTTTTATGCCTATTAGATATTTGTATTCTTTCTCCCCTTTTTTTAGTTTTAATGATGCATCATATGATGTGTTACCTATATCTTCAGCACTTGCTCCGAAAACTTTTTGAAAAATTGTTTCTTGATATTTTGAATTGATTATAGGTGTTAGAATTTCATCATCAACAGACTTTTGACAAAACATTTCTGTTAAGCTAGAAAAAGCTAGAATTAGTTTTTTGTATTCTTCTTTTTCTTCAGGTAATAAATCTTTCCACATGTTTTTTATTCCTCCTTGCTGTTTTTTATTTCTTCTTCTAAAATTTCCATACGATAGTTAAAACACTCTTTTAATTCACATTCCCATATTATGATTACTCGAATATCCATTTGTTTTAGTTGCTTATAATGTTTAATATCATTTTTCATGTTTCTATCGAATTTATTAATCCAATATTTCTGATTTGTTTTAGGGATATATGAATATTTACAGTTGTAGTGATGGTGCCAAAAACAACCGTTAATAAAAATGGCAACATTATATTTAGAAATGTATATATCTGGTTTTCCTGGTAATGTATCAACATTTTTTTGATATCTATAGCCTTTATGAAAAAGATACTTTCTAACTTTAAGTTCGATAGAGGTATCTTTACTTTTAATTCTGGACATATTATATGATCGTTGTTCTGTCACCATAATTTTACCTCGAAGTATTTGTTTATAATTATTATAGCATATAAATTTATATATAATATGTATGGTTATTTAAAGACACTTTTTTAGAATTATTAATCAAACAAATATTATTCATCCTGTTTTTTACAGATAAATTCTGTTATCATTTTTTTAAAGAGGTAAAAAATATGATGAACAATGTTATATATTCAAAACAAACTAATAAAGCGTATTACTGGAATGATATTTCAAAATTTGTAGAGGATAACGCAGATGGTATTTTACATAAACTACTACAGCATTCGTTTAATCAATTTTCTGATGCAAATACAGAACAAAATGAAGCATGGTCTTCACAAATTAGAGAGTTACAAACAAGATTAAAAGATCATGGAATAGATGGAGATATAATATTTGAATATGATATTATTCGTTTAGGAAAACGAATAGATGTAATTCTTTTGGTTAGACATATGGTTTTTTCACTAGAATTTAAAAATGGTAAAAAATTTTTTACAGCTAAAGATGCTCAGCAAGCTGAAGATTATGCAATTGATATAAAAAACTTTCATAAAGAATCAGAAAATTTATATGTTTGTCCGATATTAGTTGCAACAGATGCTGAGGAAATTACTGATCAGTCAAAAGAATGCTATTCAGATAAGCAAATTTATCTTCAAAAAGAAAACATTAACACTTTAATTTCAAAAGTTAATGAAATTGTTGATGAATATGGAACGGATGAAAAAATAGATTTTGATAAATGGTTTAATTCACCATATTACCCTACTCCAACTATAATTTCAGCAGCAGTAGAAGCGTATAAAACACATTCTTTAACAGAAATAGCTCATTCAGAGGCTGGTCAAGATGATATTGATGCATGTGAAAATGAAATAACAAATTTGATAAAAAAAGCTAAGAATGAAAATAAAAAATATATTTGTTTTGTAACAGGTGTTCCAGGAGCTGGAAAAACACTTGTGGGATTAGATGTTGTTGCGAAAAGTTTAGATAAGGATGAATCGGAATTAAGTGTATATCTTTCAGGTAATGGACCATTAGTAGATGTATTAAGAGAAGCTTTAAAAATAAGTTCGAAATCTGAAAATCTTACTTCAAAACAAACAGAAGCTTCAATTAATGCATTGATACAGAGTAGTTTTGGTTTTAAACGTGATAACGCTAGCACAGATAAGCCTACTGCTGAAAATATTTTAATATTTGATGAAGCTCAAAGAGTGTGGAATAAAGATAAGATGAGTAGAAAGCATAAAGATGAAGAAATGAATGTAAGTGAGCCACATTTGTTAGTAGATATCATGAATAGGCATGAAAAATGGGCCGTGATTGTTTGTCTTGTTGGATTAGGTCAAGATATTTATGATGGTGAAGTAGGTATAAATGAATGGTTTAGAACGTGTATAGAAGATTTTCCTGATTGGGAAATGTTCTATTCATCAAAAATTTTTACACAAATAGAAGATAAAAATATCGATAAAGAAGCTATTATAAACTGTAGTCGATGTCATCAAAAAAAACATTTACATTTAGATACATCCATAAGATCATTTAGATCTAACAATCAAAGTAAATTTATAGATAATTTATTAAATAACGAACCGGAAAAGGCAAAAATTTTATATGATGAGATATTTGAAAAATATCCAATATACATAACAAGAGATATAAAACTAGCCAAAAAATGGGCACGTTCTCAGGTAAGAGGTTCGCAAAGATGTGGTGTTCTTGCATCTAGTGGAGCTCAAAGACTTAAACCAGAAGGGATATATGTACCAAAACAAATTGACCATGTGAAATGGTTCTTAGCTGAATCAAATGACATAAGATCATCAAATATGATGGAAATTGTGGCAAGTGAATTTAAAGTACAAGGTCTTGAAATAGATTGGGCTGTTGTTTGTTGGGATGCAGATTTAAGAAGAAAAGAGGATAATGACAACTGGGATTACTATTCATTTAGAGGAACAAGATGGAATAAACGAAATAAACCGGAAATGCAACGATATTTAATAAATTCATATAGAGTTCTATTAACCAGAGCTAGGCAAGGAATGGTATTGTTTGTTCCTGAAGGTGTTGCTCCCGAAGATGATCCGACAAGAAATAGTGAATTTTATGATGGAATTTATAATTATTTAAAATTGTGTGGAGTAAAGGATTTACCTGAAAAATAATTGTTTTATTAAATTATTATAGTTAAATATAAATAAGAAATTACTTTTATAAATCGTACATAAAAAAAACTACAAAAATAGAGGGTTGAAATATTTGGTCCTCTGTTTTTGTAGTTAAGCTCTCAATGTTTAATATTTTATTAATTTCAAAATATTACAACAATTTCATTATTTTTATCATTTATACGAATATTTACTTCCAACCAATTATTTACCCCGTTTATTTTACCAATCATTTTATTAAACATATTATTACTTTTAAATGTTAAAATTATTTGTTTATAGTTAAATTCACATCCTATATTATTTAAAACATCTAAAGGAGATATATCTAAATCAGAACATGTTTTTATAGGCTCTAAAGTATCAGCTAAAGCTAAAATAAATAATATAGGGTTTCTATTAAATTGAATCGGTTGAGCGTAAGGTGGGGTCAATTGTTTTAAACCGTATTTTTCATATTGTTCTATAGTAAGTCATCAGTTGCAAACCACATATTATGTGAAATAATACAATCAGCTAAATATGCAAATATAGGAAATTGAGTAATACTGAAATGCAGATCATCAACATAGAAATCATTAAAATTAGCAAATTTGTTTCTTGAGAAAGATAAATAATAATTTTCAACTAGGCTATCATATAACCATAATCCTCTTACTATTCCATGATCATAATGATTAATCTCTGGATTCTTTTTGCAATATTCTAAATAATTAAAATTTATACATACTTTTTTAATTGTAGTTTCATTATAGTAAGGTGTTTCAAATTTTGTTCTAACTGTTGGTGTATGATATCTTACATAGCGAGAAGGAACTGCAAAAGTAATTCCTAAATTATAATATGCTGTTTTACAGCAATAGAAAAGCACACTTGTTTTCAATAACAGATGTGCCTATCTACAAATCTATATTAAGTTTAATACAAGTCTTGTCTATGACAATTATAACTCTTTGTTTTTACAACAATCATAATACTAATACACATACCGAGTAATTTTCTAACTATTCTTTTTTCAATAACTTCTTATATTTATCTATCCGACTAGAAAGTAGTATCATACAGTATACGCCTAAGGTAATATTCTAATAGTAAAAATTACTTTCTGTTGAAATTGTATGAAATTCAGAGACTTAGTTCATAATTTATAATATTTTATAAATTTAATGTTCCGATATATGTAGAATTGTAATCATTCGCTTTCTTGTTATTTTCAAGGAAGTTTACGGAGTAATTTTCATTCGATACATATATATCTACAATGCCTGTACTACAATCTAATATAATGTCACCAGCTGTATTCTGTGTGATAGTATTATATCCCGATAAATAATCTATTTTTTCTGATGGAGCTTCTCCTATTATCACCATTTTAGGGTTTATACTTTCCATCCATTCTTTGGGTATTTTACCACTACTCCGACCATGATGAGGTGCAAATATTATATCGGCTTCAGGTAATTCAATAGTGTCCTTTATTTTTTCCATAAATGAACTTTCCAAATCACCAAACCACAAAACGGTCACTCCATTATTCAATGAATATTTTATAATAGGTGATATATTATTGGGACTTTTTCCTTCTTTAACATTAAGTAATTCATTTTGATAATCCTCATTATCAACAATGGGCCATAAAATATTTATTCCAGAAGAACCATATTTCTTTTCATCATCATTTTTATTCATCCAGCAACGTGAGCAATCTCGGTAAATATAAAATGCTTTTTCTTTTGAATCTCTTAACTCACAATATCGTTTAAAATCTTCTGTTTCATCATCTTTTGTAGCTTCGTTGGCTACACAATAAAAATTGGCTATATCTATCTTATCGTCTAAATACTTTAAACCATGGATATGGTCTTCATCTGGATGTGTAGAAATAAAACGTATTATATCCTTTCCACTTGATTCAAGAACTATTTCATCTGTGATTTCTTTTTTATTGGTATCATCTATATTGCAATCAATAATTGTAAAATTACTAGTCCCATGTTTTATATAGAACATATCCCCATTTCCAACAGATATTGATTTAATAAGGCTCATTCAAATCTCCTCCTTTTAAATTACTATACTTGTTTTGAGTTAGTATATTTTTTTACTCTCCTCCTAATATAATCTGTCTGCTTTTTATAACTTTGAGAAAATAGCAAAACAATCAGTAGACAAATGATAATAAATATCAAATTATTCCCTAATACACCTATATTATTTATGAAATCATAAAATAACCAATCATACAGTTTAACAACTATAATTGCAATGAATACAGCAATAATAGTACGATAGACATTATTTACCTCATTTAAAGTTTTTATAAAAGGACTATTTTCTGAAGCTTCTATGAATTCATTATATGGTGCAAAGTTCAAAAATGCTTCTTTTGTATTCGTATTTTTATTTTTAACTTTTATTGATTTTAAGATTTTTTCTACAAACATCGAACCTATGCGGCTTATTATCATTCCTACAAAATAATATATAAACAAATTTTCTAAAAGCTCTCCATCCGCTAGAGAAAACCTCGTAAACTCTTTCACCATATAGCAAAAGATTATTCCGGGAAAAAATTATTAAATAAATTATATGATGAAATTTTTTCTATTACATTTCTTGCTACGTCGTTCATTTTATCTCCTATACTGTGATTAGCACTTTCTATTGTTGATTGCTAACACAATCTTATGCCATTACTTTATGTCTTTACTTTGTGTTTGTCAACGGATTTATATAAATTTAATCAATTTAATCAATTTAATCAAATTATGTTCTCTATAAATGATGGTCAATATTCACTGTTTTACTTCTAAAAATGATTTTACAAAAGCCTCTATAATTACTTTTTCTCAAAAATAAAATGTTCTATGTGAAATTGTTGTTAGACGTCTACAAAAGGAAGAATTAATAAATTATAAACTCTGTAATGATTTAAAGACCAAATATTCATTTTCAGCGTAAATATAAAAGCTTAAAATAACTACGTTATAATAATTAATTACAAAAAAGACCTACTAGCTCATTTCAAAGGAATGGTAGGCTTTCTCAAATTTATCTATGAAATAAATTCTTTAACAAAATAAACGACTTCTAAATTCTTTTCTCTAATATTAGAATAAGCTAATATTTCTTCCATTGTCATCCAATAATAATGTCTATTTTTTATAACAAAATTATCATTTTCATATTATTAGGTAATTTAGATATTGTTATATAGTAGAGACTATGATTATAAATTCCATTCTCATTATGGCTAACTGAATATTTTTCTTGAATTTTAGAAGTAATAAATTCGCAATTTATTGTTGATTTATCGAGTTGTAAATCTTCTTTTAATTCTTCTTTTATAGTTGTTTCATTAATTATGCTTCTTGTAGTCTATTATAAAATTCGTAGTCATTAATACAATGGACAAATAGTCCATGATTTTATCTAATCTAGATTAGATAAAAAGTAAAGATACGAAATCTCATTTTCATTGACAATTGGTATCCAGTTGACTAAAATGAAATTGCATAAAAAAATATATAAATATATTTTGTAAGGACCGTGTAGTAATACATGGTTCTATTTTTTTACAATAACAGCCCTCTAGCTTATCACTAAAGGGCTGTTATTATTTTTTGATCATAATAAATTGATAAGGTTTTAAAGTTGTTGGGTTGTAATTGTTGTAGTTATCTAACAAGATGTTTCCTTGGGTTTTTGGGATTTGTTGTTCTTTGTTTGTAAAGTTACAGAAACAAAGTATTTCTTGTCCTTGATAAGTACGTTTATAACCAATAACATCATCTACAGTATTTACTTCTTCAAAATCTCCATAAACAAGAGTATCTTCTTGTTTTCTAATAGAGATCATTTTTTTATAGAAGCTATAGATTGAATTTGGATCATTGAATTGACTTTCAACATTGATTTTATCTTGGCTACCTGTCATTTTTAACCATGGTTTGTGATTACTGAATCCAGCATATTCACTACTATCCCATTGCATTGGTGTTCTGGTATTATCTCTACTTCTAAGGTTAAGGAAATGCATGGCTTCTTCTTTAGTAAAGCCTTCTTCTAAAGCTCTTTGGTATTGACCATGACTTCCAATATCATCAAATTCACTAATGTCTTTTCTTTCAAAGTTTTCCATACCGATTTCTTCACCTTGATAGATAAATGGTGTTCCTCTTAAATTAAAGAACATACCAGCAAGCATTGTTTGTGAATAATAATTATGCTCTTTTTTATCTAAAATAAATTTATCAATAGCTCTAGGTTGATCATGATTTTCTAAGAAACTCGCAATCCATCCAAGCTTTTGAACTTCTCTTTGACTTGTAAATAAGAGTTCTTTAAATTGTTTAGTTGTCCAATCTTGTCTTTTAAACCATTCTTCATCTTCACTAATATCAAAATTACAATAATTAAAATCAAACATCATTGAAAAACATCCATCTTTACCAATAAAAATACCTAAATCCTTATATTGAACTCCAACAGCTTCAGCGACTGTCATACAATTATGTTTTTCAAATGTTTCTTTCTTTAATTCATCAAAGAAAACTTCAATTCCTGGTTGATTTCTAGAATAAGCAAAACAAGCACTTAAACCATCTTGTCCATCAACAGGACCATCTAAATATCTTTGATCCTTTTTAATAAAGTTAATTGCATCTACTCTAAATCCCGCAATTCCTTTATCTAACCACCAATTAATCATTTTATAAAGTTCTTGTCTTAAAGCTGGATTTTCCCAATTTAAATCAGGTTGTTTTTTAGAAAAAGCATGGAAATAATATTCATCTCTACCTTCTACCTTTTGCCATACTGAACCTCCAAAAACAGATCTCCAGTTATTTGGTTCTTTACCATCTTTAGAGGATTTAAAGATATAATAATCATGATAAGGACTATTTGGATCTTTTAGTGCTTCTTGAAACCAAGCATGTTCATCTGAACTATGATTGATAACGAGATCCATAATAATCTTAATTCCTTTATTTTTAGCTTTTTCAATCAATTCTTCTAAATCAGCCATTGTTCCAAATTCAGGATTAATATCATAATAATCAGAAATATCATATCCATTATCATCCATAGGTGATTTATAAATAGGACATAACCATAACAAAGTCACTCCTAAATCCTTTAAATAATCAAGCTTTTCAATAATCCCTCTTAAATCACCAATTCCATCTCCATTAGAGTCCTTAAAACTCTTAGGATAAATTTGATAAGCTATCTCTTTCTTCCACCATTCATTACTCATTTTCTTTTCTCTCCTTTAAAATATATAATTTAGAATAATAATCTCCAATACCATCCTTATTCTCACCACTTGAACCATCACTTATAAGCAAACCCACATTCATCAACTCATCACCATATAAATCTAAATCATTTACATGATAAACCTTATTTTCATCTAATCCCTCTAATAATAAACGACGATATCCAACATTAACTTCTTGTAAAGTACGATAATAACCTACAATCGCTAAATCTCTTTCTTTAGAAATAACCATCCAAGCTGTCTCATTTCCTTCAAAAGGACTTTTTAAACGATAAAAAGTACCAAATTGAAATAAAGAACGATATTGTTTCATAAAACTAATTTGTTTTTTAATAATTTCTTTTTCTTCAAAGGTTAATTGATTAACATCTAATTCATAACCAAAAGTACCAAAATAAGCTACATTAGCACGTGTTTCAAGTGGTGTATTTCTAAATGTTTGATGATTAGGAATATTAGATACATGTGATCCCATAGAAGATAAAGGATAAACTAGAGAGGTTCCATATTGAATCTTTAATCTTTCTATCGCATCGGTATCATCACTGGTCCAACATTGAGGGGCATAATAAAGCATTCCTGGATCAAAGCGTGCGCCTCCACTTGCACAGGATTCAAAGAGTATATCAGGGTATTTATTGGTTAAAACTTCGTATAAATGATAAACACCTAGGATATATTCATGCATGACTCTTCCTTGTGATAAAACATCATGAGTGCTTGAATAGACTTCTGACATACAACGATTCATGTCCCATTTAATATATGAAATATAGGAATCATCAATCACATTCATCATTGCCTGGGCGATATAGCTGACAACTTCAGGATTAGAAAAATCTAAAATATATTGATTTCTTCCATGACAACTCTTTCTATGAGGAGTTTTTAATATCCATTCAGGATGATTTCTATATAAGTTAGAATCTTCATTGACCATCTCTGGTTCAAACCATAATCCAAATTTTAAACCTAAATCATGAATTCTCTTTGATAGCCCACTAATTCCATGCGGCAATTTATCTAAATTAGGGAACCAATCTCCTAATCCTTGATGATCATTATTTCTATTACCAAACCAACCATCATCTAATACAAATAACTCAATGCCTAATTCTTTTGCTGTTTTAGCCATTGAAACGATCTTATCTTCATTAAAATCAAAATAAGTGCCTTCCCAATTATTCACTAAAATAGGTCTTACTTGATCTCGATACTTCCCTCTAGCAAGTCTTTTTTGATAAAGTTGATGATATGTTTGTGACATCTTATTCAGTCCTTGATCACTATAAACCATTACAACTTCGGGGCTTTGAAACGAATCTAAATGATCTAATAGATATTCAAAACAATGAGGATGAATTCCCATAGAGACACGTGAGACATGATAATTATCGACTTCTACTTGGGCTAAAAAGTTACCACTATAAACCAAACTAAAACCTAAAACTTCACCACTTGTTTCTTTACAATCTTCTCTTTTTAAAGCAATAAAAGGATTAAATTGATGAGATGAACATCCTCTTAAAGAATAAATACTTTGAATACCTTCTGTAAGTTTTCTTGTTTTAATAGAACGTTCTCTTGCCCATGATCCTGTAAGTTCAATCATTTCATAATCTTGATCAGGTAAGTCTAAAGACATAGACATCATTTGATTAAGTCTTAATTTTTGTTTCCCCTCATTAACAATAAAAGCATTTCTTGTAATTACAGGAAAATCTTGATAAATAGTATAACTTAATTGAAGCTTTGTTTCAATGACTCCATCATATAAGGTAATGATAAGAGTTTGAGCTTCGTTTTCATTTTCTACATAGGTAGCAGGAAGATCTTTTAATTTTGGTTTTCCCTGTATGATTTTATGACTTACATATTCAAAGTTTAAAATATGATTCCCATTTTCTTGTAAAATATCGATAGCAGGATGACGTAAATCTCCTGAACCATAAACAGGATATTCTTGTTTAATATGTTCTAATGAAAAAGTGAGATCACCTTCATAGCTACAAGATGACATTGGGCGAGGACTTGTTTCAAAAAGATGATCAAAGTTATCTCGATCATGAATTCTTTTTCCATAATAGAGTTGACCTAATTGATTGTTTTTTAAGATTTTAAAGATATAACTGATTTGATCATTATATAAATGAAAAGTTTTACTTTCTTCATGAAATTGAATCATAAATTTCTCCTACTCACTAAATAAAATTTTTAAAACATCTTCTAATCCATCATCTACAATAGATTTACAAACAATATTTGCTTTTTCTTTTAAAACATTACAGGCATTTCCCATGGCAACCCCTAC
>ULWR01003265.1_pt1 | contig 11530 bp, 9 predicted proteins | sample 1960531 | NCBI WGS metagenome assembly ULWR01 (sample SAMEA4835817, study PRJEB28245) | human gut metagenome | biome: gut microbiome; material: fecal sample | place: Denmark | collected 2008
TGTCATGCCTATCGACGGCTGTGTCGCGAAGCTTCCGTCCACGTAGGTTACCTCGTACTCAATGCGACGTAACCTCCCGAAAAAAGCCGACGACAAATAGTGGTAGGCAGTCCCACCGGCCAAATCCATCAACATTCGTTCACGACCATCCACTACATCCACTGTACGGATAATATCGAGTACGGACTCTTTGAATGCCATCTCCGACCCAACTATCAGATCGGTCAATCCTTTCCAATCCTCCGCTATCCAGTTCACCTCAAAAGGCACTGTGCCGAAGCTTTTTTCCCGCCGAATATAATCTTTCAATGCCAGTGCTCGTTGTAAACCCAGACGTTCGTTCGCCCGATAGTCACCGTCCGGAGCCGTATAACCTGTCAAACGAATACCTTCCAGACTCACACCCGGTGTTTCTCTAAGCGGACGTGTCACAGCCAAAAGTTTGTAAACAGCTTCTACAAAGTTACGCTCATCATACTTCGTCTTCTGCCCACGACTGTAATCCAGCACGATGCTGCCACTCACAGTCTGCCGCACCTCCTCAACCTTCGGTGCCTCCGTAGCCGAAGGCGACAAAAAGCCTACCCACGAGAGCAGCATGCTGTCCGTAGGCAGGTCAACTTTCACCTCGCATACGGACAAAGGGCGTACCGAGGTAGACTTTCGAGTACCCACCGGGGTTATTTTCTGTCGTACGTTTCGTTTGTTGTTCACTGCCGACGCCGCTTTTTTTTCCGGCGAGTCGGCACCGGTCCCCGCTCCTGCCATGCCCGGAAGCAACAGCAGACACAAGACCATGCTCAGTTCTCTTTTCATCTTATCTATCTAAAATCAATTTATTAAAAGGTGTGGATAGCTCGTATAAACCTCACACTTAGCGAGCCTCTCCTATCATTTATTATCAGTCATTTTAAACCACACTTGGAGTATTATTCTGAATGGGATTCTTCGGATCATCCCCCGACGTATACCCGTTGTCGGTTACACCCGCACTCGGAACAATCTGCACATCATTGATTGTCAATGTAACATGATAGTATCCTCCTGCATTCAATGTACCGCCAAACGCAGTAACCGTGACCGTACGGACTTCACCATCTACCGTTACCGAAATGGTCAATTTATTATCAGTCAAAGATTGCGGAGGAAGTAAATATTCATAAACTTGGTTCCCGGATGCAATTTCTACATTCGGATTGTGTACATATCCCTCCGCCGCAGGGGTCCCTTCGGTAATCGTGCCGGTAGTTATATCGACTTGCCGCTGAAGATAAAAATTGGTTGAATTATTCTTCAACACTATGTTTTCAATTTTGCATTTACGGCCTGACATCACATTCGTCCCCCGGACAAATGTAAGTTTCAATCGGGCATACGCATGTTTCATATCAATAAATCGCACTCCTTTATGATCATTATTTATCATGCCTGATCCATCTGCAGACGTAGCGCTACCGTAACACATATCTTTAGCTGCATCATAAATCCGGGCAACCAAAATCGCCTTCGTAGTGTTATCGGCAAATGATACAGACTGATAAGGATAATATGCGTACAGGCTCGCCGAACGGTGATCCACCAGTATTTCTGTAGTAGCCGTCCAACCGGCTACACCGTCGTAACTATAGGGAGCATCATACTGAGGTGGATATCCCTGAGCGTCCGTACGGAAAATACCCAATTTATAAATATCAGTATTGATGACTCCGCGTGTGGACACTCTCGTACTCAAAGAAGCTTCCATAACCCCGATAGGCACTTGTCTATCGGTTGGGATAGGTCCTTCTTCTTCCTTCCCGCAAGAGAAAAAGAGGAATAGACTTAATGAAAGCAAACAACATTCTAATACCTGTTTCATAGAATATACCATTTATCGTTTAACACATCTTATCGTTCTGCCATCAGGCCGCGCCCAACTGTTGTCTATACCGGCACTATTATTACCTTGCATAGCATTAAGCCCTTTGGCTGTTTTTCCGGAAGGAGTCCGGGACCAATAAAAAGCCCAAGCTCCGTTTTTCGATATAGTATTGTTTATTGTAGTAGAGGACTGATCCCGGCTTCCCAAAGCAAGCAGGAATACCCCATTGTTCCCTCCGAACCAAAAACCTTTAGGAGAGCCGCTATAGGTAACTCCCGCATTAATCAGATCTTGTAGTTGTCCATCAGAAGGTGTTTCCCAAGTACCGGGAGGGACTACTTGATAACAGGGGTCATTGGCCGTAGAGTAATTCCCACTATTATATTTACCTACACCGATATCAAGAGTATTCCATCCGATGAATCCTCCTTCTGTCGCACCACCATGATAATTTGACTGAGCAGCCTCAAAGTAAAAATTAGATCCGCTTTTATAAAGATTTCCCCTTGCCCATTTATAGCTCCTCACTGAAATATAATTTGGCACAATGCTAACCGTTATCTTATAATTACCGGCTGCACTGAATATACGGTTTGTAGCACTAACCGTAATAGCGTTATTCATTTGTCCGTTACCGATTTTTAAAGTAGTAAACTTAATCGTAAGCGTACGGCTGGTTTGAGGAAGTACCTTATACACATTACTATTCACCGTGGTTGCATTCGGATTAGTCCATGCCACGTTCAATGTCCCGCTTGTCCCCGTTACAGGAAGAGTTGTCTGGCTCGCATTCCAGGTCACAGGGCTGTTGCTAAGTCCCGAGATAGTTGCCGCACACTGCTGAACCGTATTATTATTAAACTCTTTAGCCACTACACACAACTGAAGTTGGGCACACTGCCTTGAAAAACTAATGCCGCTCAACAGGCATTGCCCGCTTGCATCGGCCTTTACATCTACCCCGGTCTTCTGACACAACATGAAATCCTGGTTATGCGTCACTGTCGTCGACCAATTACCGGACAAAGCAGCCGGAGCAGAATTGGTTCCGTATGAATAGAAGACAAACGCATACGTCTCGGGCCTTAACACCCACTGTCCGGAAACAGCTGCGGGAGTGGCTGTATTCGCTACAATCGAGGCAATACCGGAAGCATTGGTACTATAAACCGCTGTACCCGCATAATTAGCAGCCGTTATGGAATTGTTTTTATAGGCTACAACCCGAAACTGCATATTGGCCATATTGCCACGCGTCTGTACCGGATTAACGGGAAGTAAAGATTCAATTGTCGTTTCTACATCATAGCCCGAATCATAAGTACTGTCCAAAGGCTGCACTATCTTTGTCAAAATCTCTCCGGAACGGGTAACCGCACCACCCAGAAACTCATCTACCCCATCCACTTTTACGTTGATAGGCACCATCTCCCCATCTCCTTCTATCGGATCATGATGTCCCGAAGGAAATCTTTCATATTCCTCCCTGTCACACCCTGTCACTGTAAGCAAAATCAAGAACAAAGAACATGAACAAGCCATTAGGCGAATCATACTTTTAAGTATTCCCGTTTGCGTCCTGTCAATTGTGCATCTCATATTTATAATCAAAATTAGTATTCCCTTGAGTCCCGTAATCATTCACTGTCAAAGCATCCGTAAGTACCATCTGTATATCTGTAATCGTCAGAGATACATTGTAGTACGACCCGGCATCCAACGAACTGCCCAATCCCGCAATATTCAAAAAACGCACTTCGTCGTCCACCGTCACAAGAACTGTTAATGTATTGCCGGCAAGTGGCTGCGGAGGCAACAAGAAGTCATAGCTCGATTGCCCCCCAATCGCTATACTCACATTCGGATTATAAACATAACCTGTTGTCACGGCAGTTCCTTCGGTTGCACCGGCTGCCGTGGTGATATCCAAATGACGTTGCGGATAAAAATCGGTATTATTAGATTTTAAAGTAATATTCTTTATATTACATGCCTTACTCTTATCATAATTCGCTCCACGCAGCAATGTCAGTTTGAGCCGGGCATAAGCGTGTTTCATAGCTGTAAACTCCACTTCCGGAGCATCATTATTAATCATGCTTGCACTCCCCACAGGTAGCCCCTTCCCATAGCACATATCTTTGTCCGCACTGTAAAGTTGCGCATTCAGGACGGCTGTTGTCGTATTGTCTACAAAGGAAACGGATTGATAAGGATAATAAGCATACAAACTCACCTCTCGATGATCCACCTTCACTTCTGTAGAAGCCGTCCATCCGGTTGCTGTATACGTATAAGGCGCATCATACTGAGGAGGGTAACCTTTGTCACCGGTACGAAACAGTCCCAATTGATAAGTGGCGTTAGCAATCAGCCCACGTGTAGTCTCCGCACCGTATTCAGGAACGGCAACAGTCGATATTCCTATAGGAATCTGCCTGTCGGATAATATTTCGGATGAAGTGTCCGTTGTAATCTCTGCCCCGCATGATATACACAATCCGCACATGGCAATAAAAAACATACTATTAATTTTCATGACCAAAAACAGTTTAAAACAGAATTTGTATGTATAGTAGCCTCACCTATCAAGTCTCCCGAAGCAGTGGTTGGCGCAGGCCAGTCAATAGTAGAAACCCCATCCGGAGCAATGACGATTCCATGCGCTCCTTGTACGGCAATCTCAATCAAGTATTTTTTCCCGGCTTCCAATTGAGATAATTTAGAACGCGGAATCCCCAATGTATATACGTCACCATCCACTGTAAGGTCTACTTTCATGCCACAGTCAGCTACTCCCAAAATGGTTCCGATTGATTCTAATGTGCAAGGTACGATAAGAAAGCCCACCTCTACATAATCAGTTTCCAGTTCCGGAATCGTTTCGTCCACTTTCTCAGCGATTCCCGGCTCCGGGGTGGATGCATTGCCGGCATAAGTTCCGTTTGTAATATCCAGTGTTGTATATGTCAATACATTAGACACTTTTACTTTAGACAACCTAGCCGCTTTGGTATACAAATGCCTGTTTATCCGAAAAACGACCCAGCTATAAGCATGATCCATATTTAAGAAAGAAATATCTACAGGAACTTTACTTCCTGCAGGCTGAGCAAAACTGGTCTCATCGGTTGCCCCGGTTCCCTTCCCATAGCACAAATCCTTTGCAGCCGAATACAGTCTTGACTTTAGAGGGATGGCTGTCCGATCCGTATAATCCAATCCGTTTTCCTTATCGGCATGATAAGGATAGACTGCCCATAGGTTTGCAAAAACTCCTTCGGCCAGTGACACTGTGTTTTCATCGTCAATCGGCGTCCACTTCCCTGTCACCTTGGTATATTTACAGTTATTCCTGTCCGAGTATTTTCGGGTACTACCAGCTCCATTCGCCGCCACATCATCCGTCAAAAAGACACCGATGGAATCCCCGTCTTCTATCGTAGCACGAGTATTGACCTTATGCGGTTCGATTACACTCACGCTATTGATGACACAAGGTACGGTGGCATAATCGGGTATACCATCCATATTGTCATCTTGGTTGCAGGCGACCAAAATCAGTAGCAAACACCAAATCCTGATCGGATCATTTAGATTATTCATTATTCTTTTTTTACGATATTAGACTTCACCATTTTCATAATTTTCATCTTTTGACGCATCTTATCGGGAATCCGTCCCAATACCAATAATAGTTATTCTTAACAGCATAGCTCTGATTAAACTCCAGATAATAGCAACGCTGCCCACTGGCGCCCGTACTGCTTCTGTAATACCCCGTTTCAGGCCAATAGTTTACATTATTCTTACCTCTGTTTCCTATTGCGGGCAGAAAAACCTTATCACCGCCAAAAAATCCTCCTCTCTTACTATTCAGATATCCAGACCTATATCCACTATTTCCCAGATTTTGTAACTGGTTGGCAGTCGGAGTACACCATGTGTGTTGGGGAGCAACTTTATCGCAGGGATCATTATTGGAAGAAAAAGAGCTTCCTCCATACGTGTTATTATCGGAAGAGGTAGTATTCCAGCCGAAAAAAGATCCACCTTGTGTACCACTGTGATAACCACTTTGTGAGGACTCAAAATAAAAATTATTCCCACTCTTGTAAACATTCCCTTTTGCCCACGTAGCTCCTCCCACAGTAATACCGTTTCCTGTTATCTTAACAGTTATCTTATAATTACCTCCTGCCGCAAATTGACGCCCGGAGGCATTCACCGTCACACGGTTATTATATTGTATATTACCAATTCGCAAAGTCGTGAGCTTAATGGTTAACGTACGGCTGTTCTGTGGCAGCACCTTATATACATTACTACTAACCGTAACCGCATTCAAGATGCTCCAGGAAAAGTTTACAGCTCCTCCTGTGCCGCCTGTTGAAAGGGCTGTCTGACCGGCATTCCAGGTTATGCTGTTACTATTCAGGTTGGATACAGTGGCTGCACATTGTTGAACCGTATTATTAGTAAAATCATTGGCCGTGACAGCCAGTTGGAGCAAAGCGCACTGACGCGTAAAGCTGATTCCTCCCAATGTAAACTCTCCTCTATCATCGGGAGCCACTACAACTCCTTCTTTCCGGCAAAGCATAAAATCCTGATTGTGCGAAACGGTTGCAGACCAATTACCGGATAACATAGCCGGTGCGCTATTCAGTCCATAAGAATAGCACACAAAAGTATATGTGCCCGGCCCCAATATCCATTGTCCGGCACTATTGACAGGAGTAGCTGTCTTGGCTACAATAGCTGCGACTCCCGAACCATTTGTCTTATAAACAGCTGTCCCCGCATAATGATCGGCAGACGAAGCATCTGTTCTGTAAGCCACCACACGAAACTGTACATTGTCCAGGTTGGCACGGGTCGACACAATATTCTCTAATGGAATTGATTCCACTGTTGTCTCTACATCATATCCGGTATCATAAGTAGAATCCAAAGGCTGTACCAGGCGGGCAACAGTTTCTCCTGAACGCGTCACTGCCCCTCCGTAAAATTGATCAACCCCGTCCACACTCAACTGTATCGGAATCATCCGGCTTTCATCCACGGAGGGATGTTCCTCCTCCGGAGACGATGGATAAAACGTATCACTGTCCTGAGTGCAACTCACTGCGAAAAGAGAAAATGCCAGGCTTAAACCAATCATTTCCATGTACCGTCTCGTTCCGCCATTTACTTTTAGTTTATCTTTCAGTTGTATCATCTTTATCCTCCGTTTATGTTATAATTCCGTATCTACCTGAGTATTTCCTTGTCCGCCAAAATTATTGACAGTAACAACCGCCGATGACAGGATGATTCCCACATCCGTAAATGTCAGTGATACTCCATAATATTTCCCCGAATCCAAAGAACTGCCTAACGTTGAAATGTCACAACTCCGAGTTACCCCGTCGACAGTGACAAGAATAGTCAGTTTACTACCGGCCAGTGGTTGCGGAGGAAACATATACTCGTATGTCACACTTTTACCGGTGGCAATATTAACGTTAGGATTATGAACATACCCGGCAGCCACAGCGCTTCCTCCGGTAGCTCCGGCAGTGGAAGCGATATCGAGGCTACGTGTCAGATAAAAATTGGCATTATTCGATTTGAAAGTAATATTCTGTATATTACATTTTTTAGTCTTATCAAATTTTTCCCCGCGGGTCAGTGTCAACCTCAACCGGGCATACGCATGTTTCATATTCAGAAACTCAACAAACGGATTGTATACACTAACCGGACCTCCACCCGAGGCTTCACCTGCTCCATAGCAAATATCCTCTCCGACATTGAATAGCTGTGCTTGCAGGGTCAAGGTAGTGCCACCTGCCAGTCCGGCATAATTTCCGGTCGCTGTATGATAAGGATAATAGGCAAAAAAAGAAGCATTCCGATAATCTACCTTGATTACATCATCGGCTCCCCACTCTCCTCCCGAATAAATATGCTTCACATTGTATAAAGGCGCATAAGTATTGGCAGTAGTCCGAAAGACCCCTAAAGCGTATGTATTATCGTTTATTATTCCACGTGTTGAGGGCCTATCGTCAGAAGAAGCGGACACTACAGCCAGTGTCTTTTCTCCGGATACCTTATCTTCTTGTTCACAAGAGACTAATGCAAATAGGATGCAAATAAAAAATAATAGGTTTGTCTTCATACGTTTAATATTAAATTATAGTGCTCCTGATCCATTTTCTGTAGGATCCGACGCCCAATCTTCTGTTCCCACTTTACCACCATCAATAATGATCTCTGTTGTATCTTTAATAGTAGTGGCATCACCACCATCAAGGCTTGTTGATTGCCACTCTTTCGTGGTAACCTCCACTATATTAATCGGTATTCCCCCTCTGATATCCAATCGGACTACGTGGCGTTTTCCTGCTATCAACTCGCCAAGATCCGTCTGTGGCACAATCACACTGAACTCACGTTCATCGATGGTCAAAGTCAGTTTCAACCCGGACGCGAGAGTCTGAGGAACAAACAGATAATTACAAGTGGTATCTCTCGCCGCTTCTCCTACCCCCAATCCCGTGTCATGCATAGGTCCGGAGGTTGGATATGAATAAGAAGTAACATCCGGTGTGTTTTGCAGGTTCCCGTCTTTTATATCGAACGTCCCGGTGTCAACCATCGATTCCCCGTTTTCCAATTCTATACGTACATTGGTTATTTTACATTGCAACGGATACCTTCCGTTACGAATCATCTCCAAAGAGAGCTGAGAATAAGGTTTCTCTAATAAAAATTCTATCTCAGGTGACAGATTAGTGACTGTGACAGCCGCATTGTCTTTAGCATACCACCAATCCGCATCCTCCGTGTAAGCTTGGTTTTTTAATGTAGTTCGTGTATCTGCAGAAAAAGTAACTTTACCAAACGGATAATACGCACACAGACCGGCTCTTGCCCCGCCCACGCAAACAGAGGTCTCTGACGTCCATTCGTCATCGGGCTGACAAGTGTATTTCACATTACTCTGAGGGGTATAGTTAGCATCTGCTATCAAAAAAACTCCGATACTGCTCCCCTCAGGCAATGGTTGAGCAGTAGCTCTTGTAGTCACATCCGCCTTGAACGAAGTGAATACGCTTAAAGGCACCCTGTCCGTTTTTTCTGTCGGAAATAAAGTCCTTTCCTGCGAACAGGCAACCAATAATAACATCATTGCATATATGGCAGCCACAGAAGTATTTATATTCATATTGAGTTTCATAATCATGCTGTTCATTTTTGTATAATCATTAAGGTTGGGGAAGCGGTTCATAATCTACACCTTCATTCAGTATTTTCTCATCCCAGTCAGTAGTGGTTACGGTCACCGATTTAATTGCGATTCCTCTCAATTTCAAAGAGACAACGTATTTTTTACCACTCTCGAAATCAGAGAGATCGTCTATCGGAATGATCACCGTTGCCGGAAATCCACTTACATTCACTATGACGCTAAGCCCTTTAGTGGGTTCAAAAGGGTCAGGCAATAATTTTGTAGGAATCATAAGCAGATCAGCCTGGTATTTTTTATCAGGACTGTCTAAAAGATAAGGAAGGTCTTTTGTAATGTTATATCCACCCCTGAATTGTTTCTCCGTATCATCCGGATGGATGCCAACAGTACCACTCGTAATATCTATCACCGCTTTTCGAAACAATGAGTCGTTTGCCAAAGCCACTGAATTAATACTACACGTAGCCGGATAAGCATCTTCGACCCCTATATTCAATACTAAACGTGAATAAGCATGCTTAAAATGCATTTCTACAAAATATCTCTTAGCATCGACTTCCTGGTTAGCCACATAATACAGTTCTTTTGAAGGATCATAATCTTGCGTATCCATAGGAATGGTAGTACGGACATTATAAAGAGTATCAGCAGTCCCAACTGTCCCTTCCACATAGGGATAATACCCGCACACATCCGCCTTCTCGCTACCTAAATAAATGGTAGTCGCCTCCGACTCGGCTGTCCACTTACTATCACCGGAATTTAGCGTATATTTTCTGTTATTCACAGGCGTATAGCTCGTTTCGGCTGCCTGCCCGTGGCAAAACAAAGCAATGGAACTTCCGGGCGTAAAAGGTACATCTGCACGAGTCTGTGTATTGCCTTCCACAATGGAAGCAGACACTATTTCCAGCTCAGTACGGGCTGTTTTGTCTTTTTCCCCGTCCGGCAAGCCATCACTATCGCTGCACCCCAGCAATATGCAAACTAAAAAACTTATGTATAGTACTCCTTTCATAGCAGCTCAGTTTTAAATATGATTTTACTCAACAGGATATTTATTCCCGCCATTAACCTCTTCATCTTCCCATTCCAATGCTTTGACGGTAGGCACGATTTCTGTCCCTTTGATCTTTAATCCGATAACATACTTTTCTCCCTGCCTGAACTCCCCAAGTTCGGAATACGGGATCTCCACGAGCATCTGTTGACCATCTATCACAAGGCTGACAGACAGCCCGAATTCTCCTCCTTCCGCATCTGTCCGCTCAATTTTAAGCGGAACCGGAATCATCAGTACACGGCATACATAAGATTCGCCAACAGACAATGTATGAGGTGAAGCATCAGTTACTGTTGTCAAATCATAATTCCCTGTTTCCGAGGAGTGTATACTTCCGTCAACAGCAATGTTAATAGTGCCTTTTTTTATTAGATTGGAATTCTTCAAGGTTATTTTACTAATTTCACAAGGCATAAAGTAGTGATCACGGCTGATCTTCAACTCCACCAAAGAATAAGCATGTACCATATCAAAAGTAATCGCAGGAGTAAAACCATTTATCATCGTATTCAATGCATAATAGATATCTTCAGTTTCCACATAGTCCTGTGATTGTAATGGAATGACCGTCTTGTCCGTATACGAATCTTTATAAGGGTAGTAAGCGCAGACATCAGCATCGTTACCCACTAAATAAATTGTATCATTAGCCGTCGGAGGTCCCCAATGACCTTCGCTGTAAACGTATTTACGGTTGTCAATAACTTTATATCCGCTATCCTCTTGTCCGATTTCAGGTTCTGTGCCCGACAGAAAAATCCCTATGGCCCCTTCTGTCAAAGGTACCGGATCGGGAGCTAAACGTGTAACCACCTCCTGCTTAATGACTGCCGAAGATACCTCGAGCGGTACTCGAAGTGCAGATGCTTTCCATCTCCCGTCATCCATCTCACGGTCATCAGAACAGGCATTCAATAAAATACCTCCCACCAGGATCAATAATAAATGTTTCATAATCTTCATATTCTAATTAAAACTGGTATCATAATCACTGCCACTGCCTCCGGTTCCTGTCTGCACCTCTGTTCAATCCCTGTCAATCAGGATTTTGTCACTCATCAAAGTTAACTTTCCACCTTTGACAACCAATGACACAGTATATTTAGTACCTCTTACAAATGTGCTCAGTTTATCGACCGGAATAGTGACGGAATAATCCATGCCATCCACCGTAAGTGTCAGAACTACGCCTCCGGAAAAAGTTTGTTGGGGCAGCAGCCAGTCAAAACTCGTATCATCTGTGACCCCGATCTCAAATCCGTCTTTTAAACCGGTCGTCACAGTATGAGTATATTGAGGTGTTTGTGTTCCACTTCCTTCGGTTCCGGTACTGATGTCAACCGTATTGGCTGTGATTATATTTCCG
>ULWR01034603.1_pt1 | contig 11495 bp, 8 predicted proteins | sample 1960531 | NCBI WGS metagenome assembly ULWR01 (sample SAMEA4835817, study PRJEB28245) | human gut metagenome | biome: gut microbiome; material: fecal sample | place: Denmark | collected 2008
TTGGTTCCAATGGCAGTAAGACCACAAAAAATAACCGCCCCAGCCTGGAAACTGAACGGTTATTTTAACTAAGTAAATGATCAGGCGAACCGTTGTTATAGGTAGCACCTTTTTGTTAACTATATTTTAACATTCATTTCTAATCATGTCAAAATTATTTCAAAAAATGAAATAATTGAGAGAATTACATAATTCATAGTCATTGATTTTACTGATGTTTCAGGACATATAAAAAACAATATATTTTTTAGTTTTTAGTTTTCAAAAGAAGCTTGCACAGAAATGTGGAGGCTCTTTTTATGTGAAATAATTAGAGGCTTCCACTATTATGCCAGAAGCCTCTAATTTTTAAGCTGTTTTGGAGATTTTTGCGGTTTCAGCTACTTTTTTCTGGATTTTTTTCGGCTTATGGACTGGTTTTTGGGAGCTGTTTTGGGGATTTTTGCGGCTTCAGCTACTTTTTTCTGGATTTTTTTCGGCTTATGGACTGGTTTTTGGGAGCTGTTTTGGGGATTTTTGCGGCTTCAGCTACTTTTTTCTGGATTTTTTTCGGCTTATGGACTGGTTTTGGGAGCTGTTTTGGGGATTTTTGCGGTTTCAGCTACTTTTTCACGCGATTTTTTCCGGCTTATGGGCTGAGTTTGAGAGCTGTTTTGGAGATTTTTGCGGTTTCAGCTACTTTTCTCGTATTTTTTCCGGCTTATGGGCTGAATTTTGGGAGCTGTTTTAAAAGTTTTATGGATTATAGCTCCTCAAGACCTGCCCACTATGCTATCAACCTATGGCTATTGTACATTATGCTATGCAAATAGAGCAATTATCAGATATAAAGGCATTGGTTATGCGTCTCAAATCTGACCCGGTTACCGGTTCTAAGACGCAGTCTTGGTTACGATTATGTCGAAAAATCAAAGATAATTCAAGGTTTATTACAGCACCATTCAGAGAAACAAAAGCATTTGAAAAACTATATAATCAACGAACCAGCGTAGAGCGTACGTTCGGGGATTTAAAAGATAATTACAACCTTGATAACATCCGGGTTGCAAAAATGGCAAGGGCAAAAGTCTTTATGGATTTATCTTGTATTGCCCTTATTGCATCAAGACTACCAGATGCAGCCAGCAAGGAAAAAACCACAAAAATAGTACAAATTTATCATTACAAAAATTCTGATATAAAAAGAGCAATATTAAACAAAAACCAACTGAATTAAACCCAAACCCATGTCATATTTTGTCGAAAACTGCTAATCACCTATCAATATTAAATCTTCTAATAGAAATCTTCAAAATACAAGCGCGTAACGCGCCTAGAATATTGATATATTATATGGAAAAATGAATCCACCAACAAAGAGTGAAATTTCGCAAAAGCGACAAAATTTCAAAAGAAAGACAAAAAAGAAGTTCTACGAAAAAATAATCGATGGAGGGATGAAATATTTGGGAAGAATTTATTATGAACAGAAAGGACTTATTAACCTCGATGATATTGTAGATATATTTATTGAGGTGGGAAATATACACAATTACCTGGAAAATGCAGCCTTGCGGATTTTGCTTTTTGGCAATCCTGAGCTGAATTTTTATCAGTGCCGATTATTAGTATTGAAGTACGGAGAATCACTTTCACAGGATGATTTGCACGGGCGGATGGTATTTATGAGAATGATACAGCTGCTGGAAGCCAACACAGTTTAAAATAAAATGAGAATTTCTTTTTTGACCGGGCAACCGGTCTTTCTTTTTTGCACAAATGGTGTTATAATTTTGAAGAAATTATGTTGATTACTCATAGCTTTAAAAAAGAAGCATTGCATTGTGTTTAATTAAACCAAAGCATGATAATTCAATCAAAGAAAAGAGGACAAAAATGAACATCGTAGTACTTGCCGGAGGGCTCAGCACAGAGAGAGATGTTTCCTTCAAGACAGGAAGCATGGTAGCTAAGGCGCTCAAAGAGAACGGCCACAAAGTTATATTATTGGATGTATTTATGGGATATAGTGACAGGGAGGAGGACCTGACAGGTATATTTGACCGCGCGGACGAGATAAGCGTGCAGGTCAGTGATATTCCGACAGAGGCACCTGACCTCGCAAAGGTAAAGGCTTCCAGAAAGGACCAGTCACCTTGCTTCTTCGGACCAAATGTCATCAAAATGTGTCAGATGGCGGACATTGTTTTCATGGCACTCCACGGAGAAAACGGAGAGAACGGAAAGATACAGGCAGCATTTGATCTTTTCGGTGTCAAATATACAGGCAGCGATTATTTAAGCTCAGCCATCGCCATGAACAAGGAGACATCAAAGCAGTTCTTCCTTGCAAACGGTATCCCTACTCCAAAGGGTATTTCCATGACAAGAGCGACCAGACAGGACGATATCACAAAGCTTGACCTGACACTTCCATGCGTGGTAAAGCCATGCTGCGGCGGTTCAAGCATCGGTGTCACCATCGTTAGGGATGCGGCAGAGTTCAAGGCGGCACTTGACGATGCCTTCAAGTGGGAAAATGAGCTGGTTATCGAGGAATTTGTACAGGGCAGGGAGTTCTCTGTCGGCGTTATCGAGGGCAAGGCTCTTCCTATTATAGAGATTGCACCGAAGGAGGGCTTCTACGATTATAAGAATAAATACAAGGCGGGCAGTACAGTAGAAACATGTCCGGCCGAGCTTCCTGAGCAGGTGACAAAGGATATGCAGCACTATGCAGAGGAGGTTGCGCGTGTTATCGGGCTTGACACATATTCACGCTCAGACTTTTTGCTCAATGACAAAAATGAGATGTTCTGCCTCGAGGCAAACACACTGCCGGGTATGACTCCGACCAGTCTTCTGCCACAGGAGGCAGCGGTTATCGGTATGAGCTTTAATCAGCTCTGTGAGCATCTGATTGACATATCTTTGAAAAAATATGAGGTGTAGCATGTCGGATAAGTACATGAAGAATCTTACATTTGCAAATATCGCAAAGGCCTGCGATGGCACATACATAGGCGATGAGACACTGCTTGATACGACAATCACCGGCGCCGTCATAGACAGCAGACAGGTGAAGGAAGGCTATCTTTTTATCCCGATAAAGGGAGAAAGGGTGGACGGACACAAATTCATTCCGACTGTGTTTGAGCAGGGGGCGGCAATTGTGCTCTCTGAGCATGAGCTGACGGATCCGGCAGGCCCATATGTGCTTGTTGAATCAACCACCGATGCCATGAAAAAGCTCGCGGCATTTTACAGAAAAAGCCTTGATATCAAGGTGGTGGGTATCACCGGAAGTGTCGGCAAGACCAGCACCAAGGAGATGATATCATCAGTCCTTGAGCAGAAATACAGCGTCCACAAGACCGCAGGCAATTTCAACAACGAGATAGGCCTGCCACTCACCATTTTCGGAATCAGGGAAAGCCATCAGGTAGCGGTTCTTGAGATGGGCATATCTGATTTTGGCGAGATGCACAGACTTTCTACTATGTCTTGCCCGGATGTCATGGTCATCACCAATATCGGCTACTGCCATCTGGAGTTTTTGGGCGACAGGGATGGTGTGCTTAAAGCCAAGACAGAGTGCTTTGAGCATATGATGCCGGATGCGGTCGCCGTGTTGAATGCAGATGACGACAAGCTGGCCACAGTGCAGACTGTAAATGGAAAGCCTGCCATATACTATGGCAAGGAATCGGCTTCAGGCGTTCATAAATCAGTATATACCACAAATATTGAAAACCTGGGCTTTGACGGCATGAAGGCTCATTTTGTCACTCCGGAGGGTGAGTTTGATGCACAAATCCACATCCCGGGTGAGCACAATGTATACAATGCCATGGCGGCAGCGGCTGTCGGATTGCAGCTTGGTCTCACAATAGCTGAGATAAAGTCAGGAATCGAGAAAGCAGAGACAATCGCAGGGCGTACCAATTTTATCAAAACGCACGGCATGACAGTGATAGATGACTGCTACAATGCAAATCCTGTATCCATGAAATCCTCTATCGAGGTGCTTTCACATGCAAAGGGCAGGACAATAGCAGTGCTTGGAGACATGGGAGAGCTTGGAAGCGATGAGAAAAAGCTGCACCATGAGGTAGGCGAAGCAGTTGGAGAGAATCATATCCATACACTTTTTGCCGCAGGAGAGCTGGCAAAGGAATATGCAGCCGGAGCCGCAGAGAAATCGTCCGATGTAGACATCCACTATTTCGAGGATAGGGAGACTATGACACAGGAGCTTCTTTCATATGTGAAGGAGGGCGACACCATACTGGTGAAGGCATCACACTTCATGGAGTTTCCGAAGGTAGTCGAGGCTCTGAGTGAGTAAAATTAGGTAAAATCAATCGGGTAGAAATTAATTCGATATTTAATAATTGCAAGGAATGGATATTCTCCAAGCCTCATAATATTATAAAAGAAAGAGAGAAAAATAATGGCACAGAATCCAATCGTAACAATCACAATGGAAAACGGCGATGTAATCAAGGCGGAGCTTTATCCGGAAATCGCACCAAACACAGTAAACAACTTTATCAGCTTAATCAATCACAACTTCTATGACGGAGTATGCTTCCACCGTGTAATCAAGGGCTTCATGCTTCAGGGAGGAGATCCTGACGGAAACGGTACAGGCGGCCCGGGCTATGAAATCAAGGGCGAGTTCACACACAACGGCTTCAAAAATGACTTAAAGCACACAGCCGGTGTACTTTCAATGGCACGTACCATGATACCTGACTCAGCAGGCAGCCAGTTCTTCATCATGCATCAGGATGCACCACATCTCGACGGCGAGTATGCGGCATTCGGCAAGGTAATCGAGGGCATGGATGTGGTAAACAAGATCGCAGAGGTGCGCACAGACTACATGGACAAACCACTTGAGGCTCAGGTCATGAAGACAGTTACAGTTGAGACCTTCGGAGTGGACTATCCGGAGCCGGAGACAGTTTAATGATAATAATTATCGATGAGGCAAGCGCAAAACTTGCCTCTTTTTACTATCATGACGAGATATTCAAGCTGCAGTGGAGAAGTGTGGCAGGCAAGGCATCTATGTCAGAAGAGCTGCAAGAAAAACTGTATGGTGCACTACCGGGAAAAGTGCTGGATGAGTTGCAGAAGAAACTGCCAGATGAGCAGCAGAATAATTTATGTGTGTATGAAATAGAAAATAATTCAGGATATACAGAATCTGCAGATAACACCGCGAAAGCTAATACGGGAAATCTAAGAATACCGAAAGCTCCCGCCAACTACATCTGGATAGTCTCAAACCGGCAGCAGAAGCAAATAGCTGACTCGCTCGGCATAGCATCAGTAGGAGAACCGCAGTGCGGCACGCGCTATGCAGTGGAAAGCCTTGCAGAGCTTGATATTGATTATCTGGAGCGGGTGCGCAGGCGGTATAATCATATCCCGTGGGACATCGGCGAGACAGACAGGTGTCTGATACGTGAGCTGTCCCTGTCAGACCTTCCTGCGCTCTATGAGCTCTATGATAAGCCCGGCATGACAGACTTTGTGGAACCGCTTTACGACTACGAGACAGAGCTTGAATACCAGAAAGCATACATCGAGAACATGTATGGCTTTTACGAGTATGGCATGTGGCTTGTATTTTCGAAGGAAACAGGAAAGCTGATAGGCAGGGCAGGGCTTGAACACAATGAAATGGGCTATATGATAGCGCCGGAATTATGGAACCAAGGCTATGCCACGGAGGTGTGCCGCTTCATAATAGACTACGCGCACGAAAACACAGACTTTGAAGAGCTTTACTGCTGGATAGATGAGAGAAATGAAGCATCGGTTCGCCTTGCCAAAAAGCTTGGATTTACAAATAGCGGGCATATGGATGATGATATACATGCCTCTATATATAGAAAAAATATAAAAAACATAAAAAACAATGAAAAACATTGAAAAATATGCAATTAGGCAATAAAATATAAACATAGTTTAACGATTTGGAGGACGAAAAAATGAAGAAATATGCATACGGAGTAGATATAGGTGGAACAACTGTAAAGATAGGCTTTTTCGAGACCACAGGAAAGCTTGTCGATACATGGGAGATTCCTACACGCACAGAGAATTCCGGCGAGCTCATCCTGCCTGATATCGCAGCATCCATCAAGGAGAATAACGAGAAGCATGGCATAGAGATGGGGGACATCGAGGGCATAGGCATGGGAGTGCCGGGACCTGTAAAGGATGACGGAACAGTATTGAAGTGTGTCAACCTCGGCTGGGGCGTGTTCAACGTGGCACAGTCACTCTCAGTGCTGTGCGGCGGCATCAAGGTAAAGGCCGGAAACGATGCCAACGTAGCTGCGCTCGGTGAGATGTGGCAGGGTGGCGGAAAGGGTCATCAGGATGTAGTCATGATCACACTCGGCACAGGCGTAGGCGGAGGAATCATCCGCGAGGGCAGAATCGTAGCCGGAGTAAACGGAGCAGGCGGAGAGATAGGACATATGCCTATGGTAGATGATGAGTCAGAGTGCTGTGGCTGCGGCAAGAAGGGCTGCTTAGAGCAGTATGCATCAGCAAACGGACTTGTAAGAGTGGCAGAGAGATACATTGCAGCAAACAGGGATGTGGCAACAAAGCTTGATTTAAATGCAGGCTTCACAGCCAAGGATGTATGCGATGCGGCAAAGGCAGGAGATGCAGCGGGCATTGCGGCAGTAGAGCAGTCTATGAAGCTTCTCGGCAAGGCAATGGCAGCAGTAGCATGCGTTATGGACCCTGAGGTATTTGTTGTCGGCGGAGGCCTCTCAAAGGCAGGCAGCATCATCATCGATACAGCAGCAAAGTACTATAAAGAGTATGCTTTCCATGCAAGCCGTGAGACAGAGATCAAGCTTGCCACACTCGGCAACTCAGCCGGCATGTATGGCGGAGTAAAGATGGTTATCGGCTAACAACATAAGATTGCAATTTTTAAAGAAATAAAATATAATGGCTACTAAAGATACACTACAATCGAGGTGAGACTATTGGCAGATTACTCAACAGAAGAATTAGAAAAAATAGCGGACAAATTTCGCTCAGATACCAGCGGTATAAGGGGAACAAAGGATTTTACGAGCCCAGAGGAGCTTTACGATGAGCTGAAAAAGGAAATCAAAAAGTACCATCCGTCGGATGATACGAGCCTTGTGGACAAAGCCTACAGGGTAGCTTATGATGCTCATAAGGGTCAGGTGCGTAAGTCAGGAGAGCCTTATATCATACATCCGCTGTGTGTTGCCATAATACTCGCCGAGCTCGAGCTGGATAAGGAAACCATTGCAGCAGGACTGCTCCATGATGTGCTGGAGGACACCATCATGACCATGGATGAGATGTGTGCGGAGTTTGGAGACGATGTCGCACATCTGGTGGATGGTGTCACGAAGTTAAAGCACCTGCATTTGACAGACAGCACCAAGGATCCGAAGGATAAGAATGCGGACAGGCTTGAGATGCAGGCTGAGAATCTGCGCAAGATGTTTCTCGCCATGGCAAAGGATATCAGAGTCATCCTCATAAAGCTGGCAGACAGACTGCACAATATGCGTACACTCAAGTACCAGTCCAAGGAGGCACAGCAGCGTATCGCCAGAGAGACACAGGATATCTACTGTCCTATCGCGCAGCGACTTGGTATCAGCAAGATAAAGATAGAGCTCGAGGACCTTTGTATGAAGTACCTCTATCCGGATGCCTACTACGATCTGGTAGAGAAGGTAGCCCTCAGAAAGACAGAGCGCGACACCTACATCCAGGGTCTGGTAAACGATGTCAAGAAGTATGTTTCAGATGCCGGCATAAAGGCTGAGATATACGGCAGGGCAAAGCATTTCTTCAGTATATATAAGAAGATGGTCAATCAGGACAAGACTATAGACCAGATATATGACCTCTTTGCCATCAGGATTCTGGTGGATACCATACCGGACTGCTACGCAGTGCTTGGTATCATACATGAGAAGTATAAGCCTATACCGGGCCGTTTCAAGGACTATATTGCCATGCCGAAGCAGAACATGTACCAGTCGCTTCACACGACACTCATAGGCCCGAGCGGACAGCCGTTTGAGATACAGATTCGTACCTACGAGATGCATCGTACTGCTGAGTACGGTATCGCGGCACATTGGAAGTACAAGGAAACAAACAACGGCAATGCCACTACCACCACTGTCACAGAGGAGGAGAAGCTCAGCTGGCTGCGCCAGATACTTGAGTGGCAGCAGGATATGTCGGATAATAAGGAATTTATGACTTTATTAAAGAGTGATTTAAATTTATTCTCCGACAATGTATTTGCATTCACACCGTCCGGCGATGTAAAGAACCTGCCAAAGGGCTCCACACCTATAGACTTTGCCTACAGCATACACTCTGCGGTCGGCAACAAGATGGTCGGTGCCAAGGTAAACGGCAAGCTGGTGCCGATAGACTATGTCATTAAAAACGGTGACCAGATAGAGATAATCACCTCACAGAACTCCAAGGGACCAAGCCGTGACTGGCTCAAGGTCGTAAAGAGCACACAGGCCAAGAACAAGATCAACCAGTGGTTCAGAAGTGAGCTCAAGGAGGAGAATATACAGCACGGCAAGGATCTGATAGCAGCCTATGCCAAGGCAAAGGGCATCAACTTTGCAGAGATAAACAAGCCTGAGTATCAGGAGAAAATACGCCGCAAATACGGCTTCCACGACTGGAACTCATGCCTTGCAACCGTCGGACACGGCGGACTCAAGGAGAGCCAGATAGTCAACAGGATGTACGACGAGTACAAGAAGGATCATGTGGTGCCTGTGACAGATGCAGATGTGCTTGGCAGCATCGCAGAAAAGCAGCAGGCAGCAGCAGGCATACAGCCGGAGCACAAGTCAAAGAGCGGTATTGTGGTACACGGGCTCTATGACGTGGCTGTACACTTCTCGAAGTGCTGCAATCCTGTTCCGGGAGATGAAATCGTGGGCTTTGTTACAAGAGGCCGAGGCATCTCCATCCACAGGACAGACTGTGTGAATATCATCAATCTGTCCAAGATAGAAAAGGATAGGCTCATAGAAGCAGAGTGGCAGGATACAGCTCTCATGGACAACGGTGCCGAGTATCAGGCAGACCTTAAGATATTCTGTCATGACAGGCCGGGACTGCTCGTAGATATCACAAAGATATTTACCGAGAAGGAAATCAATATCAGTGGTATACAGTCCAAGACCAGCAAGCAGGGCATCGCTACAATCGAGGTATTTTTTAATATCAAAGGCAGGGACCAGATAAAGGTTCTAGTGGAGAAGCTCAGACAGATAGAAAGTGTAATAGACGTAGAGAGGACCACCGGCTAAATCCCGGTGGTTCTTGCGTGAAGCATAACATATAACAGACAAGGAGTACACTCATATGGTAAATATGAAGATAGACCACTTCGTAGTGGGACCGGTGCAGACCAACTGCTATTTTGTCACCAATATAAAGACAAAGGAAATGATAATAATAGACCCTGGCGCATGTGCTAATCAGCTCGCCAAAAAAGTGGACGAATCAGGCGCAAAGCCAGTAGCAATACTGCTCACACACGGACACTTTGACCATGCCACAGATGCAAAGCCACTTGCAGACCGCTACGGCATCAAGATATATATCCATGAGGCAGACAAAGCCACACTCGATGACCCGCAGCTTAATGTCAGCTACATGATGGGGCAGTCAAAAACATTTTATGCGGATGTATTTTTGAAGGATAAGCAGGAGCTTGACATTGCGGGCTTTCACATAGTAGTGCTTCACACACCGGGGCATACACCGGGCGGCTGCTGCTATTATTTCCCGTATGAGGACGTGATCTTTACAGGAGATTCGCTGTTTTGCGGCTCAATTGGACGTACGGATTTCAAGGGTGGCAGCATGTCAGACCTTGTGCGCACAGTGAAGGAAAAAATCATGACACTGCCTGAGCATACAGAGGTGTACCCGGGCCACAACGACACAACAACCATAGAAAACGAGAGGATGTATAACCCTTACTTATGATAGTAGTAGTATTTAATAAACCGGATTTTGAATATGATGTGCACTCATTGCTCAAGGAGTTCTTCCCGCAGGAGGATGTGCAGATGTACTATAGCTGCTCACCTGATGAGGTGGAAGGGAAAAACTTAGCCTGCACACACCACGAGATGACATATGATGGCGTAAAGGAATTTGCGGATGCCTCACAGCTATTTAAGATAGATTATGTGGGCGATCAGATTACGGTGGAGTGGATGATAAATAGGGTCAATGATAAGGGCGATAGAGAAAATCCGGATAAGGAAATTTTAAATAATTCCATGACAGGTGATATGCAGCAAGCCGACGAAAGTGATATTAAAACAGCCGGAAAAAGTATCTGCACAAAAATATCCGTGACCGGAACAGACCGTAAGGAAACCAAAAACCGCCTCAAGCTCGCACTGTATTCCATGATAGAAAAGGGCACAGGAAAGAGCCTTCCGTGGGGCACACTCTCAGGCATCAGACCGACCAAGATAGCCATGAAGTGCATAGAGGACGGTATGAGCGATAAGGAAACCTATGATTATCTGAAGGAAACCTACCTCGCAAGCGATGAGAAAATCGACCTCTCAATAGGCATAGCAAAGCGTGAGAAGGCACTGCTCGATAAGGTGGACTATGACAACGGCTACAGCCTGTACATAGGCATACCATTCTGCCCGAGCACCTGTGCGTACTGCTCGTTTACCTCATACCCGCTGGGTGTGTGGAAAAACCGCGTGGACGATTACCTTGACGCACTCGAGAAGGAGATAGACTACACGGCACAGAAATTCTACCACAAGAAGCTAAACTCCATCTACATAGGAGGCGGCACACCGACCACACTAAGCCCTGCACAGCTTGACAGGCTAATCAGAAAAATTAAATGCAGCTTTGATTTAAAGGACTGTCTGGAATTTACCGTGGAGGCAGGCAGACCGGACTCCATCACGAGAGAAAAGCTTATGGCACTGAAGAAAAACGGCATCAGCCGTATATCAGTAAATCCACAGACCATGAAGCAGCAGACACTCGATATCATAGGAAGACACCACACAGTAGACGATACGATACAAAGCTTCAAGCTCGCGCGTGAGCTGGGCTTTGACAACATAAACATGGACCTCATCATGGGCCTTCCCGAGGAGACGCTCGATGATGTAAGGCACACAATGGAGCTGGTGAAGGAGCTGGCGCCTGACAATGTCACTATCCACTCACTCGCAGTAAAGCGAGCTGCAAGACTTACCATCTTCAAGGACCGCTACAGCGATATGCAGATGGTAAACACTCAGGAGCATATGGATCTCTGCGCAGCCTACTGTAAGCAGATGGGGCTTGAGCCATACTACCTTTATAGGCAGAAGGGCATGGCAGGCAATATGGAGAACGTGGGCTATGCGGCAAAGGGCAAGGCTGGGGTATACAACATACTTATCATGGAAGAA
>ULWR01001759.1_pt1 | contig 11401 bp, 8 predicted proteins | sample 1960531 | NCBI WGS metagenome assembly ULWR01 (sample SAMEA4835817, study PRJEB28245) | human gut metagenome | biome: gut microbiome; material: fecal sample | place: Denmark | collected 2008
GTAGCCGTGAATGAAAAATTCCTGCGGATTGTCTGCGGTAATGCCGACGCTTTGCATGGCTTCGTGAAGTTCTTCCTTTGTGGCGGGCATGGATAACCAGCAGCCGCCCGGTTCTCCCGTTTCAAAACGGGTGCGGCTGTCAATAAGGATTGCAAACTGTTCCGTATCCTGTCCCGGTTCGGTTCTCGGTGCAGCGGCGGGAATGTCGGCAGCGGGCTGCTTGATTTCCTCGCCCTCTACGGTATAGCCCGGTAAGAGCTGCCCGTTTACCTTAAACTGCTCCGCGTATTCCTGCGGGATAGCCGGGGAGATTTCCGTAAAAAGTTTTTCATACGCCTTGATACGCCCATTCAGATATTTTTCCATAGCTGCCCGGTCAGCAAATACCTTTCTGTCCTGTCCGGCGATTTTCGCCTGTCCGTATCCGTGGGGGCTGTTGGTGTAGACGTTCCAAGACAGCGTATAGGAATACGGGATAGACTTCTGTGCTGCCTTGTCGTAACGGGTATTTTCGTAAACATGGTAGCTCATTTTATATACCCGGTTGCTGATGGTGTGGCGGTCGTTGTCCTCGTCCTGCCACTTGTTCGCCGTATGCTTCACTTCGGGTATTCTCGCATACTCAATCGCCTTGTCAAATAGCAGGGTCTTTCCCGCCTGTTCCTCCCATGCGGAAGCCTGTACTTTTAGATTTTCAAATACGGTCTGCTCCGCAGCCGCGCTTTCCTCCCGCAGCTTCATAAGCTCGGCAAGGGGTAAGGCGGTCAGCGGGGAAATATCCGCGTCTTTCGTTTCAAAATAGATACCGCGCTCAATCTTCATCTTGTCGGCGGCGTCCAGTCTGTCGCGGTCGTATGAGGAATAACCTGTTTTCCATTCGTCCATTTGCTCGCTCCTTTCTTTTTCAATCATGCGGTGCATAAGCTCGTAGTCCTCAATGCTCATGCTTCCGTCAAATATATAAGGGTCAAAATCTTCCCCGTCCCGGTAGGGCTTTTCGGAAAAGGGAAGCCCCGCTGCATGGGCGGCGGCTCTTGCTTCCTCGATAACCTCCGGGGGAAGCCTGTCGTCATGCGCCCCGATAAAACCGTCAAGGTCGTTCATGCTGTTTTCATAGTGATAGCGCACTCCGGCGGTCAACTCGTCAAGGCTCATATTCTCGCCTAAATGCCCGCAGTAGTAGCCGTTTAGAATAACGGCGGTGGGGTCAGCCGCTTTGATTTCTTCTAACCGGCTCCTGTCAAACGGTTCTAAAGTACCGTCCACTTCAAGATGAAACAGCTCGGCGTTCCATGAACGTCCCTCTTTCCAAAATGCTACCCATGCAATACCGTCCCTAAGTTCCTCTTGATAGTCCTTTACGCTGTCGCGCAAACTTGCCATGTGTAAAACCTCCTTTCGCGTATGGCAGCGCGGACGCTGCGTTTGTGGTTACATAGTCCCACTACGGTGCGCCCGCATTTCTGCCAAAGATTTTTGAGGATTTTTAGAGGGTTTGGGAAACTTCCCAACAAGCAAAATCCCCGCCAAGCTCTACATGAGTGGCAGGGATTTTACGGAAGTGGGTACCCGCTTCCTATGCTTGCTATTCAAGTTCTTTGTTCTTTGAAATGGTTACTTTGTAATTCACATATTTACCGCCCGTGTCGGCTAAAAGTACCGTTCCGTCGTAGGTTTTGCCCGTTTTCGGAGAGTACAGTTTTTTAACTGTTGCCTTGCCGGATTTAAGAAGTGCTGCGGCAATCTTCGGGGTAAAGGCGGTTTTTCGTTCCTCAAAGAAGCGGTCATTTTTCCACATGGTAAAGCCGCACTCTTTGTTGGAACAGTAGTAGTTTTTCTTTCCCTCATAGACCGGGGACTTGCAGCGGGGACACTTCCCAAGCTCTGTTTTTTCTGTCTTGAAAAGCTCTTGTTTCTCACCCAACACGGAAGCATAGGTTTTTACAAGCTCCTGCGTCATTGCTTCGATACCCTGCATGAAAGCGGCAGGGTCAGCGTTACCCTTTGCAATCTGCGTCAGATTGTTTTCCCATGCAGCCGTAAGCTGCGGAGAAGTTAAGCTGTCCGGCAGGACGCACACAAGGTTTGTGCCGTCTTTGGTAGGAAGTAGCTGCTTGCCCTTGCGCTCGATAAAGCCGCCTTTTACTAACTTTTCAATGACAGCGGCGCGGGTAGCGGGCGTCCCAAGCCCCCGGCGTTCTGCGTCCGGGTCGGTGTCCTCATTCCCAGCGCGTTCCATAGCAGAAAGTAAGGACGCTTCATTGTGGGGCTTCGGCGGCGTCGTTTCATGCTCCGTAACCTTTGCAGCAGGGTTTTCAAAGGTCTGTCCCTCGGTAAAGTCCGGCACATCTAAAACAAGTTCGTTTTCGTCGTCGCTGTCCGGCTTCTTTTTGAGGGTCACCCGGTAAAGCCGTTCCATGTCTTTCCACCCGGCAGCGATTACCGCCTTTCCCTTTGCCGTAAATTCATGGTCGGCGCAGGAGAAAACCGCCGTTACCGCTTCAAAACTGTACGGCTCGGCGGTCGCCATAAGCAGACGCGCCCCGGCAAGGGTAAGGATATTGCGCTCGCTTTCCGGCAGCGCGGTAAGGTCAGCCTTTGCAAGCTCCATAGTGGGAATGATTGCGTGGTGGTCTGATACCTTTTTGCTGTTCAGAACGCGGGAAACTTCCGGCGTAAAGGAAATGCCCGCCATAAAGGGCAGCTTCCCGCATAGCAGCGCGATAATGCCCGTCGCTGTTTCTCCCATGTCATCGGTCAGAAATGCGCTGTCCGTTCTCGGATAGGTCAAGAGCTTCTTTTCATAGAGGGTCTGTGCAAGGTCAAGGGTCTGCTTTGCCGTGTACCCGTAAATACGGTTTGTTTCCCGCTGTAAACTGGTAAGGTCAAAGAGCTTCGGCGGGGCAATGGTTTTCTTTTCTTTCACAAGGGAAGTACAGACAGCCGCCGACGCTTCGCAGGCTGCTTTCAGTTTGCCCGCTTCATCAGCGGCGCAGATCTTCGCGCTTGCCGCTTCTGCGCCGGGGAGCATAAGGCGCACATGATAGTAGGTTTCTTTCTTGAAGTTTGTAATGGCAGCGTCCCGGTCTACAAGCATTTTTAAGGTCGGGGTCTGCACACGTCCCACGTTCAAGGTCTTTCCATACAGGCAGGAGAAAAGGCGGGTCGCATTGATACCGATAAGCCAGTCAGCCTTTGCCCTGCATAGTGCGGAATGATAGAGGGTGTCATACCCGCGCCCGTCCTTCAGATGTTCAAAGCCGCTTCGAATTGCGTCCGTTTCCATAGAGGAAATCCAAAGACGGGTAAAGGGTTTCTTGCAGCCCGCTTGATGATAGACAAAGCGGAAAATCAATTCTCCCTCGCGCCCCGCGTCGCAGGCGTTCACGACTTCCGAAACGTCGGCGCGGTGCATGAGGTCTTTCAAGATTTTGAATTGTTTTCCCTTGTCGGCGGCTACGGTGTACTGCCATTCCTGCGGCAGAATGGGTAAGCTGTCATAGCTCCATTTTCTGTACTGCTCCCCATAGGCGGCAGCTTCGGAAAGCTGTACCAAATGCCCGATACACCAAGAAATGATGTACTTGTCATTTTCGATATATCCGTCTTTCTTACCCGTAACGCCAAGGGCGGCGGCAACCGCCGCCCCGACGCTGGGTTTCTCACAAATCACAAGTTTCATTCTTCCTCGTCCTCCTGTTCGGTGTCTGCGATGTCAGTTTCTTCCTCCGGCTCGTCCTCGTCGTATTCGTCAAAATCGAACTCGTCAAGGTCGGTGCTGCCTTTTACGTTCTGCTTCGGTTTCATAAACTTAACGTAGTAGAGGGCTGCACCGCCGCCAAGAAGTCCCACAACAAGGAAAATCAAAAGCCCGCCCATGCCGTTTTGGGGCTGCTCCTGCCCGGTGGGTTCCTCCGGCGCGGCTTCCTTGCCTGTGCAGCTATCCATGTTGACAGAGCAGACGGGGCAGGCGGTGTTTACTTCGCCCGCCTTGCATTTCTCGGTACAGTTGCAGACAGCCGGGGGCTGCTCGGTCTGTTCCTCCCCGATAATCGCCATAAGGTCGCTTTCGTCTACTTGATTTAAGAAGTGGACGGAATTTTCCCCCTCGGCTGCCCGGTCAACGATAATGTAAAAATAGTTGCCGCCTTTGCTTTTCACGACGATAAACTGCTTATCCTCGGCAGCGTCCCCGTCGATGTCGTCCACAAGGGTCATGTTGCCCTCCGGGGTAAGGGGCTGCGGTTCGGTTTCCACGATTACGCCGCTGTCGTCGGTTTCCTCCGTCGGGGTCTGCGCGTAGGCAGTAACAGAAAAGCCGCCCACAAGGACAAGGGCGGCGCAAAGTGCGGTAAGGCTTGCAAGGATTTTATTCTTCATCTGCATTGTCCTCCTGTTCCTCATAGTCTGCGGGGATAGGGGCAATGCCCGGAATACCGTTGCCGGAAAGCATAGCGGTAAGCTCCTGCGGGGTCAGGCGCATGGAGCGCACGAGCTGAACGATTTGCAGATTTTCCGCTTCGGTTTTCTGTGCTTCCAGTCCGCGCAGCTTGTTCTGATACTCCGTGATTTTCTCACGGGTCTTTTGGATTTCCTTTTCAATTCTTTCGATTTTACTCATAGCCATAATGATTTTTCTCCTTTCGATTTTCAAATGTGTTTGTTGTATGTCAGTTCCAGTTCATCAGCCCGTACCCTTTGATACAGGCATAGTCAAGGGGATAGCTCTTAATCTTGCAGGCGTCGCCGGAATTGCCCTCAACGGTATAGACGCGGCTTTCGTCCCTGCCGATAACAAGCCCAACATGGTCTGCGCTGCCGTCTAAGTCCCAGTCAAAAAAGATAGCGTCGCCGGGGGCAATGTTTTCATAGCCCCGCGCTCCCCATTGTCCGTGAGAGGTAAACCACGGAATACCCTGCGACTGGCAGGCGGCAAAGCGCGGTTCGGAAAGCCCCATTTGCCCGTAGCACCAGGACACAAAACAGGCGCACCATTCCACGCGGGAGTTGAAGCCGTACCAGCTCCAATACGGATAGCCGCCCACATTTCCGACTTGCTGCTTTGCAAGGTCAACGATAGCGGTATTACCGGGGCGCGTTCCGTTTACAAAGTCCACGCCGCTTAAATCCTCGGACGCGGAAGTGTCGGGAGAGCCGCCGCCAAAGATAAGGGGCTTGTTCCCGCTTGTCTGCAAGTACACCCGGTACATTTCCAGTTGTTCCGGGGTCAGATTATTTTCCGCAATGGTGGATAGCGGGGTGTTCGTCAGCTTGACGTTTAAGATGTAATACTCATAAGGCACTTGTACCGTGTAGGTGTCCGTATGCTCGTTGCCGTCCTCGTCTGTCCATGTGTCGGTGCGTTCTTCCTCCCGGTAGCGTATTTCCACTTCCTCGGTCAGCGTCAGCCTGTATTGCTGATTGAAAATCCGTTGTAATTCGCTCTGTACCTCGGCGCGGGTGTAGCTTTGGTATTTTGCGGTCAGATAGGACGCTAATTCGTGGGGGTTATGCCCGATATTTGCAAGGTCATAGCGGTACTCGTCATAGCCGGGGTGGGTGCTTTCGATAGCGTCAATCTCGTTTTGCAGCCCGCTTTCCAGTCCGGCATAGGCATTTTCCACTTCCACAAGGTCGCTGTCCTCGGACGTATAAGACGTTCCAAGCACGCCGTTTAACGTGCCGGAAAACATTGCACCACAAGAGGACAGCCCGGACAGAAGCATAATGAAAAGCAGCAGCGCCCCGACAGCGATTGCCACGCCCGCCGGGTGTCTTGCCACAAACGCCGCTGTCTGCTTCGTTTTCTCGGCGGCTTTGGCTGCCGCTTTGCGGGTGCGTTCCGCTGCGCCCTTGATACCCTTTGCAGTATTGCGGGCTTCCTTTGCATACTGCTTTTTAATCTGCTGTTTCTGCCAAAAACGGGAAATAGGGTTACTGGTTAGCTGTGGGTTCTCATGCAGGGTCTTATGATACTGAAAATCCACGTTTGCCTTGAAAGCAGCTTTTTCAGCCTTTGCCGCTTCCCGGTAGGGTTTCAGCTTGTGGCTGCGGTAGCCCTGCTTGATTTTCCTTACCCCGTACTTTGCGCCGCGCTCGGCGGCTTCCTCGCTCTTATGTGCGCCCTCCACGCCGGAATTATCCTTTTCGACAGAATGGATTTTGTTGTGTACCAAAATCCCGGCTTCCTGTGCGGGGCGGGATAAGGGGCTGTGTTTGTCCTTAAATCCGGGCGGCTTGTCCTTTTCCTCAAAGTGCAGGCGGGTCTTGCCTTTCCCGGTGGCTTCGTCAAAGGTGCGCTCTTTCGTAAGTTTCTTTTCTTTGGGGATAGCTGCCTTTGCCTTATCCAGTCGGTCAGCGGCTTTGTCGGATTTCTTGATATACTTTTCAAGCTCCGGGGCAGCGCGTTCCTCGTCGGTAAATTGCAGCCGGGAAGATTTCGTCCCGGCGGTAGCTTCTGCCTGTGCCTTTCGTACCGCTTTTTTAGACGCTTTGCGGGTATGGGCGGCGTCGATATGCTCCATGACGCGTTCCGTTTTGCCCGTGTCTGCTTTGGGGGCAGCTCCCGGCACATGGGGCAAGGGAGAAGTCGGGGAAGCTGCACCTTGTAGCTGCGCTGCGTCCTGTGCTGCCTGTTGCTCCGGGGATTTCTGAAAATCCGCGTCCTGCGTCCGCTTGCTGATACGTTCCGTGTCTCCCGTGGTCTGATTTTCTGCGATAGCCCCGTCGCGGGTCATTTTCTGCGTGATTTTATCACGGGGCTTTAATGGGTCTTTCAAGTGTTACCACCTCCAATCCGCGCCCCTGCAAGGGCGCAATACTCGGCGTTCAGTTCAATGCCGATATAGCGGCGGTCAAGGCTTTTCGCTGCAAGTCCGGTGGTGCCGCTTCCAAAAAACGGGTCAAGGACAACGCCGCCTGCCGGACAGCCCGCCAGTATGCACGTTTCCGCGAGTTTCGGGGGATAAGCGGCAAAATGCCCGCCCTTATACGGTACGGTATTGATAAGCCAAACGTCCCGCTTGTTCCTTGTGGTCGGCATAAGGGCGTCGTCATAATAGCCGCCGCTGCGGGGCTGATTGATACCCTGCACCTTGCCCTGTCCCGGTACTTCCTCGGCGTATTTGTGTCCTGCGCTGCGCCCCTGCCGGTACCGCGCTGCCGTTCCCGGCGCGATCGGCTCCGCAATGGCGGCAGCGTCATAGTAGTATTTCTTTGATTTCGTCAGTAAAAAGATATGCTCATAGCAGCGGCTCGGTCGGTCGCGGCAGCTTTCCGGCATGGGATTTTCTTTCAGCCAGATAATATCACTCCGCAGATACCACCCGTCAGCGCGCAGGGCAAAAGCTAAAAGCCACGGAATACCGATTAAGTCCTTTTGCTTGCAGCCCGCTTTCATGCCTGTGCCGCAGTAGGTATCTGCGATATTCAGCCAAAACGTCCCGTCGTCTTTCAGTACCCGGCGCAGTTCCCGGAATACTTCTACAAGCCTGTCAATGTACTGCTCCGGCGTGTCCTCCCGTCCAATCTGCATATCAAGCCCGTAGTCCCTTAGTCCATAGTAAGGCGGGCTTGTGACGCAGCAGTTCACGCTTTCGCTCGGCAGCTCCCGCAGGGCATAGAGGGCTTCACGGTTGATGATTACGTCCGTTTTCATGGCTTGCTCACTTCCTCCGGCTTTGTCGTAAGCAGACGGTAAAGCTCGGTGTCCGTCGGGAAGCGGTCAATGAACGGCAGCACCACATTCCCGTAAAAGATAAGCCCCTCGCCCGCTTCGGTATGGGTAACGTATTTCATCTGCTGCGGGGAAATGTTGAGCTGCTTTGCAAGGATAGCCCGGTCGCCCTGTGCCTGATTGAGCATGAGGACAAAATCAGAGTTTTCAAAAATATTCTCGACTTCGCGGCTGCTTAAAAGGTCTTTGACGTTCTGCGTGATAGCGGTCGGTATGCCGCCCCATTTACGAAAACGCTTCCAAATCTCCACGGAATAGGCTGCGGTCTGTTCCTCTTTCAAAAGCAAATGAAACTCGTCCATATAGTAACGGGTCGCCTTTTTCTCGGCGCGGTTTACGGTAACGCGGTTCCACACCTGGTCTTGCACAATGAGCATACCTAATTTTTTGAGCTGCTTTCCAAGCTGCTTAATATCAAAGCAGACAAGGCGGTTTGAAAGCTCCACGTTGGTACGGTGGTTAAAGACGTTCAGAGAGCCGGAAACATAAAGCTCCAATGCCGCCGCAATGCGGGCAGCTTCCGGCTCCGGCTGTTTCAGCAGTTCGTTGTAGAGGTCGCCCAAAATCGGCATTTTTGCCGGGTCGGGGTCTGCAAGGAAAGGTCGGTACACATTCCTAACGGCGCGGTCAATGACGGTCTTTCCCACTGGCTGCAAGCCCTCTTTGCCGCCGATAACAAGCTCGCAGAGGGAAAGGATAAAGTCGGATTTCAAGGCAAGCGGGTTGTCGTCCTCGGAGTAGTTGAGGTTAATATCCATAGGGTTCACATACTGGGGCTTGCCGTCCATGCCTTTTCCGGCAGGCGACAGGCGTATCACTTGCCCGCCCAAACGCTGCACAAGGGAAAAATATTCTGCTTCCGGGTCGCAGATAATAATATCGTCGTCAGTAATGAGAAAGGCGTTTGTCATTTCCCGTTTTGCCGCAAAGGATTTACCGCTTCCCGGTGTTCCGAGGATAAGCCCGTTGGGATTTTTCAGTTGCTTGCGGTCGCAGAGTATCATGTTGTTTGACAGCGCATTTAAGCCGTAGTAAAGGGCTGCGCCCCGCTGAAAAAGCTCCTGTGTGATGAACGGGATAAAAATAGCGGTGCTGCTGGTCGTTAATCCTCTTTGAATGGGGATAAGGTTCTCTCCAAGAGGGATAGAGGACATAAAGCCCGCTTCCTGCAAATAGTCAAGGCGGGTCAGAGCGCAGTTGTTTTTCTGTGCAAAGCCCGCCGTAGCAAATACGTCATTATCCAGCTTCCGTTTTGTGTCTGCCATGTTTACCACAAGGAACGTCAGCAGAAACATTCTTTCATTTCTGCTCTGTAAATCCTGCAACAGGTTCTTTGCTTCGCTGCCGAAAGTAGCAAGGTCGGACGGAATTATATCCATGTCATACCCGCTGCGTACCGCTTTTTTCTGTTCCTCAATCTTCATCTTGTCGAGGTCGGTTATCTTGCGCTTAATGGTCTTGATTGCTTCGCTCTGGTCGATACTACGGATATGCAGATTGACGATTATCCCGTTTTCAAGGTCGAGAATGTCCGAAAGCATACGGTCATTCAGCTCCGGCGCAAGGATTTCAAGGAAACTAACCGCACCGAGCTTACGCCCCATGCGGAATGTGCGCCCGTCGCCAAAACGGAACGAGGACGGGGCGATAAAGTCCTTTGTAGAAAGCCCCGACGGTACAAGCCAGTCCCAAGAGAAGCGGAACGGCTCGCCCTCCGGGTGGAAAATCCCATGCAGTACATTCAAGCGTTCCTGTCCGTTCATGGGGCGGGCTGTTACGCCAAGCACCTTAAAATTATTGAGTACGTCGGTTTCGATACGGGAAAGGCGGGCTTTTGCGGCTGCGAGATTGTCCGCTTCAATGGAAAAGGTAATGTACTTGCACTTTTCCAGTCCGTTGTTGCCTTTTTCAAGCTGATTTTTCAGCATATCCGCGTACTCCCTGCGGATAGAGTTAAAAGCGTCGTCCTGCGCCGGAATTTCGATAGCCGCCTGTGCCTTTTCCTTTCTTGCGCCCTGATTGATGAAAGAGAGCTGCACCGATACGGAAGCGTCAAAGTAGTTGAGAAAATCGCACCAGTTTTCAAAAATGGCGGTCTTATCGTCTGCCTGTGCAAGCTGATAGTTAATATCTTCAAAGACAAGGCTTTTACTATATTTCTTTTCCGTTACCCTGCAAATCCCGTCCGGGTACATCTGCAAGTAGGGAATGGTCTGCTGTGCGGTGTGGGGCTTCCCGTCGCCCTTTGCCGCCTGTATCACGGCGGCGATTTCTTTCTTTTCTGCGCGGGTCAGCTTACGCTTCACGGGATTTTTTACCGCGCGGGTCATGGTTTTTCGTTCTGCCATTGACAATAGCCGATACCTCCTTTTCCAGTTTTCGTTGTTTTTCTATGACGGCATAAAAATTTTCCGTCTGATAGGGGCGTTCCTTTGGTCGGATAAACTTTGTCTGAATGACGTTCTTTATCACGACTTCAAGGGGCTGCCCGTGTTTTTCATACATTGCCAAGAGGAAGCAGGGAAGCATAACGACAATCATTGCAAATGCCGCCATGCTTGTTCCCGCGCTGTCTTTGAGCAAAAAGAAAAGCGGTAGTCCCATAGCGAGGGCTGCCGCAAAACAAATGATTTGCCGCTTTGTCAGATTAAAAGCGACTTTCGTTTTGATTTTTGATAAGTCTTTGGGTACGGGTACATACGCCAAGTGAAAACCTCCTTTCGGTCTTAATGGGCATTAAAGATTGACTTCGCAAGTGCGCCTGTTTTGAATAGGGAGAAGCACAAAATCACGGTGTAGGCTGCAAGGGAGAAAATCGCGCTGTGCAGGTTGTCCGCTACAATCATGCTGCCAACCAAAACCGCATAAATGCCGACGCATATCATAATGAGGAAGCCTTGAAAACCGAGGGCGAACAGGGCTTTTAAGTAGTTATTGCCTATCTGTCCCCACTCTCTGTTGGTCATAGTTGCAAACGGGATAGGCGATACCGAACAGTAAAGGTAAATTTCTATCATTCTGCCGTACAGGATAACCGTGATAAGCACCGACATGATTTTCATGCAAAGGCTCACAAGGCTTGTTTCCATAACAAGCAGTAACAGTTCGGGGATTTCCATAGCGTCAAGTCCGGCTTGCATGGACGAGAGGGCGGCGTCAACGTCGATATTCGTATTGCCGCCGATCACGCCCGCCGCGCCGGAAACAACGTGCTGCGCCATATCGAACACCGCCATAGTGATAGTAAAGGTGTGGGTAACGAGATACACTGCTACCCACGCCTTGAAAAACCACTTAAAGAACATGAACGTGTCAATATCGTGCATATTGTTCTTTTCCGTTATCATGCTGATAAGCTCCACGCATAGAACGTAGGTAATGACAAGCCCCGCAATGGGTACAATCACATTTTCCGACAAGCTCTGTATCATGGAAAATATGCCTGCGTTCCACCCCTGCGGGGTCTTGCCTACCTCTGCGGCGATAGTTCCGACTTTTTCGTTTACGTCCCCGAACATAGTTGACAGATTACCGTTAATGGCTCCAATGAGAATTTCCTTTATCCACTCGTTAATCGCGTCAAGTATGCTCTGCATAGGCAGTTACCCGCAGCTTAACCGAACAGGCCGGAAAGCAGAGGTACAAGGGTGCCGCCGATAAGGGCAA
>ULWR01035946.1_pt1 | contig 11397 bp, 10 predicted proteins | sample 1960531 | NCBI WGS metagenome assembly ULWR01 (sample SAMEA4835817, study PRJEB28245) | human gut metagenome | biome: gut microbiome; material: fecal sample | place: Denmark | collected 2008
TATCATGACCATCGATCATCACTTTTCCTTCTGTGGAAGCAATGTATCCTGTGATCATGTTCATAGTTGTTGATTTTCCTGCACCGTTGGGGCCCAGGAATCCGTAAATTTTCCCCTTTTCGATCTGAAAGGAAAGATGGTCAACTGCAGTATGATCGCCATACTTTTTGACCAGATTACTTACTTCGATCACTTTACTCTCCTCCTTTTATTCTCAGGGAAATACTTTTTTTAATTATCGATTTCCCATTTTATAAGATGCCAGAGGCAAAAGGTCCTGAAACTGAAGCCCTTGACTCTGGCGTCTTTTCAACACCAATAGAAAATGCCCCTGGATGAAACAGAGAATGGGGGAATCCAGGGGCATCTCTATCGGATTATAGTGTAAAAGTAATTTGTGATAAAAGTAGGATAAATTTGTGATAATTTTGTGAAACTCCCGGACAAAAAAATCTCCTGTCGGACAGATTTTGCCTTTGTTCGACAGGAGGTATCTTATGCCAGTGGCTCTCTGAGCGGTGTTCCGGCTTTTCTCGGATATTTGCCCGGGGTATTTTTTACCTTCTCGATAATGACCAGGGAGCGGCCGATCTCAGATCCCGGAAGGTCAAAATACTGAATATCCCTGATCTTTCCACCAAGGATCTTTACTGCTTTCTCTGCTGCTTCTGCTTCTTCCTTTACAGAACCGGATTTATAGGAGACAAAAAGCCCTCCGACTTTTACATACGGGAGACAGTATTCAGACAGGGTTGCAAGTCCGGATACTGCTCTGGATACGCAGAGATCATATTTTTCTCTGTAGGCTTTGTTTTTTGCATATTCTTCAGCTCTTCCGTGAATGGCGGAAATCCCCTCCAGGCCCAGGAGCGCAAAGGTTTCTTCCAGGAATTTTACTCTTTTATTGAGGGAATCCAGAAGGCAGGCTTCCACCTCCGGGAAGGCAATCTTCAGGGGAACACCCGGGAATCCGGCGCCGGTTCCGATGTCCATAACGGTTTTTATCTTCCCCATATCTACAGCCTTGACGCAACAAAGGCTGTCCAGGAAATGTTTCACGAGAACCTCGTCAAATTCTGTGATACCGGTGAGGTTCATGACTTTGTTTTTTTCTACAAGATATTCGTAGAACCGGATAAACTGGTTTTTCTGCGTGTCACTGAGTGTGATCCCAAGCTCCTCGCAGCCTTTTTCCAGGATTTCTAAATTGTACATGCAGCTTCCTCTCTTATTTTCTGTGTTTTATTGTTATTCGTTGTATTATCCGTGTTTATGTCCGGATCTGCTTTCCAGATATACAAGAAGCACGGAAATGTCAGCCGGGGATACACCGGAGATACGGGACGCCTGACCGATGGACACCGGTCTGTAGGCTTCCAGCTTCTGGCGTGCCTCAATGCGGAGGCTTCCTACATCTTCGTAATCAATGTCTTCCGGAAGCTTTTTCTGCTCCAGTTTCTTAAACTGCTCTACCTGCTTCATCTGGCGGCGGATGTAGCCATCATATTTGATGTTGATCTCTACCTGCTCACATACATCTTCCGGAAGTTCCGGTCTTTCTTTATCGATGGGTGCAAGCACCTTATAGTTAAGCTCCGGCCGACGGATCAGCTCTGCAATGGTGGTTCCGGATTTCAGAAGGGTACTGTTCAGAGATTCCAGAAGGCTCTGTACCTCTGCAGAACCACCTACGGTTGCATGTTCCACTCTCTCGATCTCTTCCTGGATCCGGCGCTCTTTTTCCTGTAATTTATGGTATGTCTCATCATCGATCAGGCCGACCTCCCAGCCTTTTTTGCGAAGACGAAGATCTGCGTTGTCCTGGCGGAGGAGCAGACGGTACTCAGCACGGCTTGTCATCATTCGGTACGGCTCATGGTTCTCCTTTGTTACCAGATCATCGATGAGAACGCCAATATATGCCTCTGAGCGGTCCAAAATCAGCTGTTCCCGGCCTTTTACCTCCATAGCTGCATTAATTCCCGCTATGAGGCCCTGAGCGGCTGCTTCCTCATATCCGGAGCTTCCGTTAAACTGTCCGCCGCTGAAAAGGCCCTTGATCTTTTTGAATTCCAGTGTGGGATAGAGCTGGCGCGGATTGATGCAGTCATACTCAATAGCGTAAGCATTTTTTACAATCCTGGCGTTCTCCAGACCCGGTACGGAATGGTACATCTCGTACTGAACATCCTCCGGCAGGGAACTGGACATTCCGCCGATGTACATTTCATTTGTGTAAAGACCTTCCGGTTCAATAAATACCTGATGGCGTTTTTTGTCTGCAAAACGGACTACTTTATCCTCAATGGACGGACAGTAACGAGGTCCGGTTCCTTCGATCATTCCGGAATAAAGGGGGGATCTGTCCAGATTTGCACGGATGATCTCGTGTGTTTTTTCGTTTGTATAGGTCAGCCAGCAGGATTTCTGCTCGATCTGTACAGATTCCGGGTCTGTGGAAAAAGAGAACGGTACGACTCTTTCATCTCCGAACTGCTCTTCCATCTTAGAATAATCAATGGTGTTTCCGGCGATTCTGGCCGGAGTTCCTGTTTTGAAGCGGAACATTTCGATCCCCAGCTTTTTCAGGGAATCCGTAAGGTAATTGGCTGCCTGAAGGCCGTTCGGTCCTGTATAGTTGCTGACGTCGCCGTAAATGCAGCGGGCCTTGAGGTAGGTTCCTGTACAGAGGACTACAGCTTTTGCGTGGTAGGTGGCTCCTGAGAAGGTTTTTACACCGGTGATGTGCCCGTCTTCTACCAGAAGCTCGGTCACTTCACCCTGGCGGATGGTTAAGTTCTCTGTATTTTCCAGTGTCTTTCTCATTTCTGTGCTGTAGGCCTGTTTATCGGCCTGTGCCCGAAGGGAATGGACTGCAGGGCCTTTGGACTGGTTGAGCATTTTGGACTGGATGAAGGTTTTGTCTATGTTTTTACCCATTTCCCCACCGAGAGCATCCAGCTCACGGACGAGATGCCCTTTGGAGCTGCCGCCTACATTGGGGTTGCAGGGCATAAGGGCGATGCTGTCTACGCTGACTGTGAACATGACTGTGTTGAGCCCTAAGCGGGCGCATGCCAGTGATGCTTCGCAGCCTGCGTGGCCGGCGCCTACTACTATGATGTCGAAAAACTGTTCCAGATTTTTCATGCTTTTTCTCCTTTATTTTTTCTCTTATTCTTTTTCTTTATTTTTCTTTGTGATTTTCTTTTTCTTTGTTTATTGTGTGGTTGATTTTTGGTTTTATTTTTACTTTCTTGCTTGGCAGAAGGCCTGGTTTTTTTGCTTTGGGAAGCTGTGGAAAACCGCAAAGGGGCCGTAAAGCCACGGCCCCTCTGCACACCCCTCGGGCTTTTTTTAGGAGTTCTTGGGTTGTGGTGTGGGGTACGGTGTTGACTTTTGTCTGTATGCTTCGGTGTTGGATGTGAAACGTTGTGCCGAGGTTGTTTTGAGTTCTTGGGTTGTGGTGTGTGATACGGTGTTGACTTTTGTCTGTATGCTTCGGTATTGGATGCGGAACGTTGTGCCGAGGGGGGTGCAGTGGAACTGTAATGAGGTTCTCGACGTGCGATGCACGTCTGCGGAATTCTGCAATCCATGTGGCGTACAGCAGGGAGCCGCAATCTATGCGGCATATACAGCCGGAGTTCCGCAATCTATGCGGTATATACGGCGGGGTCTCCGCAATCTATATTATGCAACAATATATCCTACAGAAATATACAAAGTTCCGTTTGATACATTTCGGCTCAGTGTTGAATTGCCGATACAGAAGCATACAGACACAAGTTAGTTTCTTTCAGCTTTCCACAATCGCTGCACTATATAAAAAAGGCCCAGGGGTGTGCAGAGGGGCGCGGCCTTGTGCCCCTTTGCGGTTTTCTCACATTCCAATGTGATCTACCCTCTGCGGGCTTCCGCAGTCCATGTGGCGTACAGCAGGGAGCCGCAATCTATGCGGTTATACGACCGGAGTTCCGCAATCCATGCGGCATATACGGCCGAAGTTCCGCAATCCATGCGGCCATTCGGCCGGGGCCTCCGCAGCCCATGCGGTTATTATTTCCCCATACAAAATTTAGAAAATATCTCATTAACAAGGTCTTCCCCAAGTGATTCTCCCAGAATCCGTCCCAGACTTTCGTATGCATCTGTCAGGTCTATGGAATAAAAATCCTCCGGCATTCCGCTTTCTATGCTATTTTCTACCAGAGAAAGACTTTCCCGTGCTTTTAAAAGCTCCTGTCTGTGGCGTTCATTGGTGATGTAGACTTCATCATTGAAGTCAATCTCCCCACTGAAGAACATTTCCCGGATTTTTTCTTCCAGGTCTGCGATCCCGGTTTCTTCTTTTGCGGAGATTGGGATCACCGGCTGGTTTATTCTGCTCTTTAAATCCTCTATATCTATAGCAGATTCAAGGTCTGTCTTGCTGTAGAGGACAATTGTCTTTTTCTCTTGCAAAATTTTTATGATTTCTTCGTCGTTTTCATCTAACGGTACGGAGGAATCTACGACATAGAGGATCAGGTCTGCGTCTGCTGCCATTTCTTTGGCTTTGGATACACCGATTTTCTCTACGATGTCTTCTGTCTGGCGGATTCCGGCTGTGTCAGCGATCTTTAATGTGATTCCATGCAGGTTGATATACTCTTCCAGTACGTCTCTGGTGGTTCCTGCGATATCGGTCACGATGGCTCTGTCCTCTCCCAGAAGCAGATTCAGCAGAGAAGATTTCCCTGCGTTCGGCTTGCCCAGGATCACGGTCCGGATACCTTCCTGTATGATCTTTCCGTCTCCGGCTGTTTTTAACAGGTTCTGTATTTTTTCTTTTTCTTCTGCTACGATCTGCTCTAATTCTTCCGAATATCCTGTCAGATCATAGTGCTCCGGATCGTCTAATGCCGATTCAATGTACGCTATATGGTACAGTAATTTTTCTCTGATCTGCTGTACATTTTTTCGGACCGAACCTTTTAATTGTCCTACAGAATTCTTTAATGAGTACTCATTTTTGGACTGTATCACGTCCATAACGGCCTCCGCCTGGGAAAGATCGATCCTTCCATTGAGGAATGCACGCTTGGTAAATTCTCCCGGCTCGGCAATAATGGCTCCGTTTTTCAACACAGTTTCCAGTACCTTTTTCATGGCTAAAACGCCGCCGTGGCAGTCGATTTCTATGGTATCTTCTCCTGTGTATGTCCGTGGTCCGCGCATGGCCATGACCAGCACTTCGTCTACCATTTCTTCGTTATCATAAATATATCCATAATGGATGGTGTGGCTTGGGACGTTTTTCAGAGATTTTTTTCCACCCTTGGAACGGTATACTCCGGATGCGATCTCAAAAGCCTCCGGGCCACTGATCCTGACGATCCCGATTCCCGATGCGCTCATGGCTGTGGAAATCGCAGCAATCGTTGTCTCTTCCATTTTTCACTCTCCTTTGTCAAACGGATAAAAGCATCCGCTATATCACACTGCAGCTGATCGCTGCCATGCCATTTATCCTGGTCCAGCGGATAAAAGCATCCGGTTAAACGCAAAAATGTTACTCCGGAAAAGCTTTTTACACGCAAAAAACACGTGTTATTCACGCTTTCACCTAGAATAACATCTTCTGTCAGTTTCCATATTTATAATGCTAGAGCGTGTTTGAAAAAGGCTTTCTGCAAGATGTGCGTCACAATTTGTGGGAGATTTTGTCCGGATGAAGGCGCCGTAGCAGGCTACGGCAACTGAATTCGGGCAAAATATACCGCAAAGTGGGGCGTGCAGATTGCGGGAATGATTTTTCAAATACGCTCTAATCTCTGCATTCCGGATGTCCGCTGCAGAAATATCTTTTGTTATTTGCTCTTCAATGATTATAAAGAATTGTTGCGGAGATTGCAATGATAATTTTTAATTTTCAGTTCCATACAAAAAAGCCGTACCCACGGAGCTTACGCTCCGGGATACGGCTTATAGCTTTACCGGTGGATCATCAATTATTGCGTTTCAGTTTTACTACTACATGTCTGTAAGGTTCTTCTCCCTCACTGACTGTCTCTACATAGCGGTTGCCTTGCAGAGATGCATGGATGATCCTTCTTTCGTACGGATTCATCGGTTCCAGAACTACCGGTTTTCTGGTTTTCTTTACCTTGAAGGCGATTCCTCTTGCAAGGTTCTCCAGAGTTTCCTTACGACGGCGTCTGTAGTCCTCGGTATCGAGTTTTACACGAATGTAGGTAGACTCGCCTTTGTTTACCACAAGGCTTGTCAGATACTGAAGAGAATCCAGTGTCTGGCCTCTTTTTCCGATGAGGATACCCATATCCTCACCTTCAAAATCCACATCCAGAGAACCGTCTGCAGTGTTGTATTTCGATGTGATCTCCACTTCTCCAAGATCCATGGAGCCGAATACATCACGAAGAAATACGACTGCTCTCTCCTCAACCTCTCTGATCTTCTCCGGATCGCTGAGGATCTCTATCGGTCTGCCCTGCTTCGGTGCTCTCTCACGTGTTTCCTTCGGCTGACGCTCCTTTGGAGCTCTTGGCTGTTTCTCACGTGCAGGCTTTGCTTTGCCCTGGAAATCCCTTGCAGGTCTTTCCTTTGGCGCTGCTGCCTTTGCAGGTGCTTCTTCGGATGCCTTCTCCACCTGTACAGCTTCTTTCTTCACCGGCTTCTTCTCCTCTGCAGGAGCTGCTTTCGGTGCAGATTCTTTCTTTACATCCGGAGTAAAAGGCTTTTCTAATTTCTTCTCTTCTTTGATAGCGTCCAGTTTCACGGACTCTACCAGTTCATCGATTTCCTGCATATCAGAAACTGGCTCGATTCTGCGACCTTTGATCACGGCAGGTTTGCTGCCGATTCCGAAGAATCCGGAGCTGCCTTCACTGATAACCTGAATATCAAGCTGGTCACTGGAAGTTCCAAGCTCAAGACACGCTTTTGTGATAGCTTCATTCTTTGTTTTTGCTGAAAACTGAATGTAATCCTCCATTACGAACCCCTCCGTTCCTGATTATTTCTTCTTATTTCTCTCATCAAAGTCTCTTACGAGATTTGCTTTAGCTGTGATGCTGCCCGGTTTTGCACTTCTTGCCTTCTCATAAGCAGTATCAACCTTCTGTGCTCTGTCTGAAGCACCATTGTTTCCGCTGTTGCCCTTATTGATCACAGGTTTATTGATATTCTTGGCGGACTGATGAGCCTGATTGGTGATCTTCTGCGGCGGAAGTCCTTCCTTCGCACGCTTCGCTTCGATCTTCTTCATATTCTCATTAACCAGATCATCAATGTTCATCTTATCAAGATGACGATTGATTGCAAACTGCTGGGCACTTCGAACGACAGCACTGGCGATCCAGTAGATACCAAGACCAACCGGGAATGTGAAACAGAAGAATGCAGACATCAGAGGCATGACCATGTTCATGGTTTTCATGGAGTTTGCCATTGCGCTGGCCTGATCATTTCCGTCTGCCGGCTGTGTTGCAGCCTGTGGCATAAGCTTCAGGTTCAGCATCTGAGTTGCCCATGCAAGAACCGGGATCAGAAGTGCTACGATCGCAAGTAACAGAGAACCATGATTTTTGAAGAATTCCATGATATAGTACAGCGGCTGGTCTGCGATATTCAGTCCACAGAAGCCCTGCATCTTGGAAATATTGCCGGATGCTTTTGTGATCGCATCAGAAAATCCTGAAAACTGATTCATCTGTGCCAGCTCTTTCCACTGGGAAGGAGAAAGTGCATACAGAAAATCAACAATCGAGTTACTTGTAGCATTTCCGGCACTGTCCATAACGAGACGCACTCGTGTCATGGAATGGTCTGTGATAAACTGCTGCAGGATATCTGTGTATCCGTTTACAGCTAGCAGGTTGTCAACTACACCAGTAAAAATGTTCTTTACACTTCCAACGTAAGCAGGAATCCGGTAGATAACCTGATACAGAGCAAACAGAATAGGCATCTGAATGGCTAACTGTACACAGCTACCGGTTGGAGAAACACCATATTTCTGATAAACAGCCTGGGTTTCTTCGTTCATTTTCATCATGGAAGCCTGATCCTTTTTACCCTGATATTTCTTCTGGATCTTCTGGATCTCAGGCTGCATGATCGCGCTTAACTTGGAGAATTTCTGCTGCTTGATCTGCAGCGGTGTCATAAAGGCAAAGATAAGAATACTGAAGATAATGATACAAAGACCAATGTTCTGGATTCCGAACAGGCCGTCAAGCATCTTATATATGCCATCCATGATCCATCCCATCACAGACGCGATCTGTCCGATAATAGGAGTTCCGGTTTTTGTTGCTAAAAACAGTTCCAAATTCATTTCCTCCTAGACTTCTTATTCAATTGTAAAAGTCCGGTAACTATTCATTCGTCCACTAACTGCGGAGGTACTGAACAGTTACAAATTCCGATAACTGCTCTGCCCGGGAAAAGGCTGAACAGTCACAAAATAATTCATGGCACAGGGTCATAGCCTCCGTGGGAAAAAGGATTGCATCGCAATATCCTCCATACCGCAAGAAGACTGCCCTTAAATGCGCCATATTTTTCGATTGCTTCCAAACCATATTGAGAACATGTGGGAATATAAGGACATTTCGTTCTCTTCATCGGCGATATATATTTTTGATAGAGCCTTATCATCTTAATCAGAAATTTCTTTATCATGTTCATTCCCTGTTATATGATGCTTTCTTGCAAGATGCAGAAAAGCACTCTCGATCTCGTGAAAGCTCTTGCCCTTGGCTGCGGCTCTCGCTACTACTACAATATCAAGGTTACTGTCAAAATCTGTTTCGTTGAGACGATAGCTTTCTCTGATCAATCTGGTGAGTCTGTGGCGAACCACACTGTTCCCTACTTTTTTGCTTACTGATATTCCCAGACGATTCTTCATGTGCTGATTCTTCAGCACGTACATCACCAGAAGCCGATTTGCGTACGATGTTCCGTTCTGATATACAACTTTAAAATCTTGATTTTTCTTTAAGGACTCTGATCTGATCAAACGAATCCTCCTTAATTAAATTCCGCCTGCGCGGATATTTCTCCGGATAGAAGAAAAGACCACATAAATGCGGTCTTGCAGCTTATGCTGATAACTGTTTTCTTCCTTTTAATCTTCTTGCAGCTAATACTTTACGTCCGCCCTTTGTGCTCATGCGAGCTCTGAAGCCGTGAACTTTAGCTCTGGATCTCTTTTTTGGCTGAAATGTCATCTTCATAGGTAAAGCACCTCCTTTATCTATTTTTAATTGTTATGAAATAACTTATCATTCAGAACATCGTTTCAATTATATAAATAAACCTCCTTTTCGTCAAGTAAAAATTGCAAAAAACCCGATAAAATCAAGGGTTCTATAAAATACCCCCACCTTACGGTATTTATTTTTTTCTCTTATGTGGAAAGCGCTTATGGTTTACGTAACATTATCCACATTTTGTGGATAACTTGTGGATAACTTGTGGATTGACCGGAAATCTATCCACTTTTTCGGAGGGTTTGTTCACATCGTTTTCAAAAAAACCCTTTATTTGCGGTATTTTTAAGGTGGATTTTTTTATACACATAATTCTTCCACATTTTCCACCAATTCTCGACTTATGGAAACCTCCAGGACTCTTATCCACAATAATCCACCCTAATCCACAGTAATTTCCCCACATTATCCACATTCTTTTCCCCAAAATCTCAAGGATTTTCCATTGCGAAAACCCCATTTTCATTGTAATATATAAAAGGATATCTATCTCCAGTCGCAGACTGGGGTTATTATAATACTCATGGGAGGAAAAAATGGACGCTGTTATTGAAAAATGGGAGGAGATCCTGCAAACTGTCAAATCTGAATATGAGGTGACTGATGTCCCTTTTAATACCTGGCTCAAGCCGCTGAAAGTTTATGAGGTTGACGGAAAGCTGATAACAGTGGTTGTTCCCTCTGAGCAGGCAGCGATTGGAGTCAATTACATCAGTAAACGCTACAAAATACCCCTCCAGGTTACTATCTGTGTACTGACAGGCATGGAAGAATGCGAGGTTCGCTTCGTTCTGGAAAAAGATCTCCCCAAAAAAACAGAAAAAAACACTTCTTATGATAAACAGGTTCAGGATACACGTTACGAAGAGGCGCATTTAAATCCAAAATACACCTTCGACACCTTCGTTGTAGGAAGTAATAACAAATTCGCCCAGGCCGCAGCTCTTGCAGTTGCCGAATCACCGGGAGATACCTACAATCCACTGTTTATCTATGGCGGAGCCGGTCTTGGTAAGACGCATCTTATGCATTCCATCGCTCATTTCATTCTGGAACACGACGAAAACAGCCGTGTTTTGTATGTAACCAGTGAAGAATTTACCAACGAGCTGATCGAAACCATCCGAAACGGAAATAATACGGCAATGAGCAAATTCCGTGAAAAATACAGAAATATCGACGTTCTTCTTGTCGATGATATTCAGTTTATTATAGGAAAAGAATCCACACAGGAGGAATTTTTCCATACATTTAACAGTCTTCACAGTGCCAAAAAGCAGATCATCATATCCTCTGATAAACCACCGAAGGATATGGAAATCCTGGAAGAGCGCTTCCGTTCCCGGTTCGAGTGGGGTCTGATCGCAGATATCACGCTGCCTGATTACGAAACCCGAATGGCGATCCTTCATAAAAATGAAGAAATGAACGGCTACAACATCAGTGAAGATGTTATCAAATATATCGCTACCAATATCAAATCCAATATCCGTGAGCTGGAAGGTGCCTTCAACAAGGTCATGGCCGGAGCCAAGCTTGAGAAAAAGGAAGTAACTCTGGAGCTGGCAGAGCAGGCACTGAAGGATATTATTTCTCCGGATGAGAAAAAAGTGATCACACCGGAATACATCATCTCCGTTGTTGCAGAGCATTACGGAGTCACACCTGCGGACTTAAGCGGAAACAAACGAAACTCCAAGATCGTCATGCCCCGCCAGGTTTCCATGTATCTCTGCCGTGAGATCATATCCACACCTTTGAAAAATATCGGAAAAGCGCTCGGAAACCGTGACCATACCACCGTTATGCACGGTATCGAAAAGATCGAAAACGAATTGCAGAACGACGATAACTTAAAAAATACCATTGATATATTGAAAAAGAAGATTAATCCACAAGGTTAGGGAAGTTTTCCACATTACTGGTGTATAACGTGTTGATTGTATGTGGAGAGATGTGTACAACTTTTTTGCCAAAACGCGGCGGTAATTTTATCCCCGGGTTATTCACATGCGAAACTACCACTTTTACACAAAGTTATCCCAACGGAAAACCCCTGAAAACATCAGGCCTGTGGGAGTTTTTCACAAAATCTGTCCCCCTACGGCTGTTACGG
>ULWR01028357.1_pt1 | contig 11005 bp, 5 predicted proteins | sample 1960531 | NCBI WGS metagenome assembly ULWR01 (sample SAMEA4835817, study PRJEB28245) | human gut metagenome | biome: gut microbiome; material: fecal sample | place: Denmark | collected 2008
GGAGGACTTCGCCCGTATCGCCGGTGTCGAGCTCGCCGTCATCGACGAGAACACCACCGCCCGCCAGTTCGAGAAGGAACTGCAGCTGAGCGAAATGTACCACCGTCTCAACAACCGTCACTGAAATAACGGAGCGTTGCGCACGTTATCTTCGATGACGCTGCGAGCGTCATCGAAGATGCAATAAAAAATACGGGCCGCCGCTGGGAAATCCCAACGACGGCCCGTATTTTTCTCTACGATCGCCCCATTCAGCGCTTGCCGGAGTACAGCTGCTGATCGATCACCTGCGCGAACACGCGGTTCACTGCCGGACGCACCACTTTCAGCGACGGGGTCAGGCACTTGTTTTCCTGCGTGAACTGGGTATCTAGCACTACGAACTTTCGTACGGATTCTGCGCGCGAAACCGTCGCGTTCGCCTTGTCCACATACTTCTGAATCTCATCATGTACGGCAGCGACGGTCGCGATGCGGTCGAGCGGAGTGTCTGCGGACAATCCCACGGACGGCAGCCAAGCTGCCAATCCTTCCGGATCCAGCGTGACCAGCGCACCGATGAACGGGCGATTGTCGCCAACAACTACCGCATGCTCCACAATCGGACATTTCACGATCTCCTGTTCCATCGGAATCGGGGAGACGTTCTTACCGCCGGCAGTGATGATGATGTCCTTCTTACGGCCGGTGATCGTAATGCGTCCCTCGTCGTCAATCGACGCCAAATCGCCCGTTTTCAGCCATCCATCCTCGGTGAACGCTTCCGCCGTCTTCTCAGGCAGATTATGGTAGCCTCTGAACACGTTTGGTCCCTTGACCTGTAGTTCGCCATCATCGGAAATGCGTACAGACGATCCCGGAGCTGGTTGGCCAACAGTGCCGATCACATTGTCGGTGACGCGGTTGGCTGCGAACGGCGCAGCGGTTTCCGTCATACCGTAACCCTGAATCATCGGCAGGCCGATACCGTTGAAGAAATGCGCCAGAGACACGTCCAGAGGAGCGCCACCGCATGCCACGTAGCGGATGCGCGGGCCGAGGGCGCCACGCACGGTACGGTATACGGAAGCCTCATACGAGAGATGTTCGGCGGTCTGCTTCATGGTCGGCTTCTCACCAGCCTGCTGCATGCGCGACCAATCGCGTGCGGCCTCGGCAGCCTTGAGGAACAGGCGTCCCTTCCAACCCATGCCGGCCTTGCGGGAGGCCGCGTTATACACCTTCTCAAACACTCGTGGCACGCCCAGCAGATATGTCGGTTCGAAGGAACGCAAATCGGGCAGCAGCGTCTTTGTATCCGGCAGATAGCCGACCACACCGTCGTCGGAAGCAATCGACGCGTACTGGATGAACCGTGCGAAACAGTGGGCGAGCGGCAGGAAGAGGAGCAGTCGCGGATGATCTTCGAGAATGATCTCATGCAACGCCAGACTGCCCGCGCGCGTGATTGATATGAAATTGCGGTGCGATAGCTCGGCACCCTTTGGGGCTCCCGTCGAACCGGACGTGTACACGATGGTAGCCAGATCGTCTGCATGCACCGAATCGATGCGCGCTTCCAGCTCCTCGTCGGACACGGTGACGCCCAAGCCTTCCAACGCGCCCATGGCGTTGGAATCGAGCATCAGAATGTGCTTGAGAGACGGGCAGCGGTCGATTACGGAGTCGAGACGGTCGAAGCGCTCGCGATTGTCGGCGATGGCCAGTTTCACATCCGAATCGTTGAGGATGCGCTCGGCTTGCGTTGCGGAATCAGTGTCGTAGATCGGCACATTGACCGCGCCGATTGCGGCCAGTGCGAAGTCGAGCACACCCCACTCGTAGCGGGTGGTGGAGAAGATGGTGACGGCGTCGCCCTTGGCGATGCCGAACGCGATAAGACCTTTGGCGGCGGCGATCACATCCTTGTGAAATTCGCCGGTAGTGACCTTCATCCATTGGCCGGGGGCGGTTTTGCGTTCCGCGATCACGGTATCCTCGCCAGTGCGCGCGATGCGTCCGGTAAGCAGGGAGTAGATGGATTCGTCGTCGCCGACCTCGACGGATTCGCCCGGTGCGGTGTACTCGGTGAGCATGAAGCGTTCTCTTTCTCGCGGTTTTTGCGTTATTTCCGCGTATTTCTGCTTGTGATGCGTGCGGGAGCGATGCAAACCGTGTGTCCGCGTTTCCTACCCCTTGCGCACCTCGCACATTCTAAGTTACGGGACCGTAAGTCTGCATTGTAAGAAGCGACAAGAAATATTTCATCAACTTTGTATGAACTGACAAATGGTGATATTCCGTCAAAAATCAAGTGTTTGATGTCGCGCTATATCCGTTCGAAAAAAGGCTTGACGTAACGGTTGCGGGGGAGCTGCCATGCTTCCCATATATCCCCGAAATGACCGTAAAACCAGCGAAATACGAAGAAATGGTGGTGCGAGCGATTTTTATCGAGTACACTCACGAGTGACGCAATTTACCCCTTGCGTCAGAGGGCTGCCTGCTCAACGGCGAACATCCAGCCTTTTACTCTTTCGCCGTTTCGCTGGTCGTGTGGCATGGGCCGCACGTGTGCTTGGTTCGTGTGTTTTTGCTGGAGATGCGTTTGCGATTGCTATGTGCGATGAGCCCTTGACGTTTCTGTTTCCGGGCGGATAGGCTGAATTGAGAGACATGGTGATGCGGGCGCGCAAATTGAACCGCGTGAATGTGAAGGAAAGGATTTCGATGTTTGACAAACGGCTGTTTTCCCTCGCTCCCGGCGTAGGACGGTTGGTTGCGGCGAAAGTGCTCTGCCAATGGATCGGGTTACTGTCCAACGTCGTGTTCGTGGTGACGATGGTGCTCATGCTTTCACCAGCGCTTGCCATGGTGGAATCGGCGTTCGATCCCATGTTCTCCATGGGTGATAGTGGCCTGATTTCCCGCCTGTTCGTCGGCTTTGGCTACGGCGGTTTCAGCGCGGAAACGTACGTTGGATGCGTACTGGCGATCGTGGTCTGCGCGGTGCTGCGTTTTCTGATGATGCGCGCCGCGGCCTATTTCGGCGCGGAAGCGGCCGAGCGTGTCAAACTCGCGTTACGTGAACAATTATTCAATAAAATGCTTGCGATCGGACCATCATATTCGCAACATATCAGTACTGCCGACGTGGTGCAATCTGCCGGTGAAGGCATCGAACAAATCCAAAGCTTCTTCGAATTATTTCTGCCGCAACTGTTTTATGCGATTCTCGCGCCGGTAACGTTATTTTTTATAGTTGCGCCGATTAATATGCCGACGGCTGCCACATTGCTTGTATGTGCGCCGTTGATTGTATTGATTGTTGGCATGGTCGCAATGCGCGCATCCCGAGTATTCAAAAAATATTGGGGAAAATACACCGACATGGGATCTGTGTTTCTTGACAATGTACAAGGTCTTGAAACGCTGAAAACTTTTGATGCGGATGCGCATGCCGCCAAGAAAATGAACGAGCAGGCGGAACAATTCCGTGTAATGACCATGAATGTTCTGCAAATTCAGCTGCGCTCGCTCACCGCCATGGACATCGTCGCATACGGGGGTGCTGCGGCCGGCGTGGGCGTGGCGATCTGGCAGTATGCGAACGGTGCCGCATTGCCGCTTGCCGGCGTGCTGCTGATAGTGCTTCTTTCCGCGGATTTCTTCATTCCGCTGCGCCAATTGGGGTCGTTCTTCCATGTTGCGATGAACGGCATGACTTCAACCAAGCGTATTTTCGCATTGCTTGATACGCCGATTCCTGCGCATGGTATGCAGGAAATGCCGGAATTCGGTGCTTCCGATAACGGTGGGGACGGGTGCTTTGATGACGTGTCGTTCCGATATGCGGACGTGGGCGCGGATGCTGCGGCGGCTGTGAGTGTGGCTGCGGATACGGCTGCGACGGCGGATGCGGAAACTGGGGAAACTGGAAAACTCCGGGAAAAGTCCGGTTTGGGTGGTGCTGGAAAAACAGGCATGTCGAAAGATGACGATGGTTCGGTCGTCGCATTGCATGGCGTCTCTTTCACTGCGCGGCGCGGGCAGGTGACCGCCATCGTCGGTCCGTCCGGATCCGGCAAATCTACCGCCGTCGAACTGCTCTCCGGAAATCTTTCCGGATATGAAGGATGTATGTGGCTGCTGTCCGGAAATGCAGGAAACAGCTCGACGCAGCGGTACCAAATCAACGATCTTTCCATCGAATCCCTTACGAGGGAAATCGCCATCGTGGCGGCGCAAAGCCACCTTTTTGCAGGAACGTTGCGCGACAATCTGCTGATGGCCAAGCCGAATGCCACCGAAAGCGAACTGTGGCAAGCGCTGGAAGCGGCACATATCGACGAATTCGTGCGTGCGCAATCGCAAGAACTTGATCTGGCCATCGAACAGGGCGCGAGCAACCTGTCTGGAGGCCAAAAACAGCGCATCGCCATCGCACGCGCATTGCTGCGGGAGTCTGCCGTCTACATTTTCGACGAAGCCACCAGCAGCGTTGATGTGGAAAGCGAAACCCTGATTCTGCAAACCATTCGTGCGCTTGCTAATCGCGGCAAAACCGTGATCATGGTGACACATCGCATGGCGAATGCAGCCGACGCCGATCATGTGGTGGTGTTCGAACGCGGGCGCGTGGCGGAACAAGGCGCGCACGCTGAACTCATGCGTGCCAATGGAACATACACCAAACTGTTCTACGCCCAACAAACCGTGGAAAACGTAGGAATGCGGACGCAAACCCAACAGCTCACATCCGCAACCGACGTAACTTCAGCTTGCGCACCCAACATGTCCGATTCTCCCGAATCGGACAGCCAGCGTACCGAAGCCGTGCCTTGTATGTCCGATTCTGGCGAATCGGACATACAGAGTATGCCTACGTCGCGCCTTATCGCGCGGCTGCTGAAGGAAGTCGGGCCGCTGCGTAAGTACATGATCGTCGCATGCGTTTGCGGAACGCTCGGACACCTCGCCGCCACTTTCCTGCCGGTATTCGGCATTGCGGCGGCTTTCGCGGCCGTCGGCTCGCCCATCTGGAATCTCAGCGTTCCCGCAGCGCTCACCGCCATGGCTGTCTGCGCGCTGATCCGCGGCGGCATGCGCTATGCCGAACAGTTCATGAACCACAATGTGGCGTTCCGGTTGCTCGCATTGTTCCGTACGAAAGCCTTCGCGGCCCTGCGGCGTCTCGCCCCGGCCAAACTTGCGGGCAAAGGCAAGGGCGACCTGATCGCGCTGGTCACCACCGACGTGGAGCTGTTGGAAATCTTCTTCGCGCACACCATCAGCCCGATCGTCATCGCTGTTGTGACCACCGTCGTCTACACACTCGCATTGCTCACCCTGAGTGCACCCTTCGCGGTGACGCTGGTCATCGCGCACCTCACAGTCGGCGTCGTACTGCCAAAGTTGTTCGCGTCGGCGGTGCGAGGCATCGGTCCGGAACTTCGCAAGGAATCCGCCGCCCTCGACGACGAAATGCTTGACGATATGCGTGGTATCGGCGAAATCATCCGCTTCGGTCAAGGTAGTGCCCGGCTCGCTTCCATCGCTCGGCGCACCCTTTCGTTGTGGGGCAAACGTTTGCGATTGAGTGCGAAGAATGGTGATTTTGCAGGATTGGGTGCGGTATTGGTGATGCTGTTTACCGCGATTACTGCTTTCCTTGTGATGACGTTGTGCACTGCGGTTTCCACTGCCGTCGATATGCCGGAAGGCCTGATTTGGATGGGCTCCGTGGATTCGAACGCTCCTGCGTTGGTTGTGGCTTTCGTATTGCTTACCAGCTCGTTTGGCCCGACGCTTGCATTGAGCGCGCTGCCGGCGAATTTGACGCAAACGTTCGCTTCGGCGCGTCGCCTGTTTGCGTTGATGGATGAGACTCCCGCTGTGGTTGAGCAGGGTGCCGAACGCCCGGAATATCAAAGTATGACAATGAGTGACGTCACATTCGGCTACGGTTCCAGTGTCCACACTTCCGGCGGCCGCACTTCCGACAGTGCCTCGCAACCCGTGCTCGACCATGTTTCACTCGATGTTCCACAGCATGGTATTCTTGGCATTCAAGGCCCGTCCGGCCGTGGAAAATCAACGATGCTGAAGCTGCTCATGCGCTATTGGGATCCGGATTCCGGCACGATTTCGCTATCGAATATTCCATTGCCTCAGGTTGACGCTGGCTGGCGTCGCCGTGTGCAGACGATGATGGGGCAGGAAACTTACCTTTTTGACGGTACGATTCGAGAGAATCTCACCATTGCCTGCAATTCTGCCGATTCCGCAGCGTCCGCCATCCCCGATTCCGTATTGCGCGAGGCGCTCGCCAAGGCATCCGCGCTCGAGTTGGTCGATGCGCTGCCGAACGGCTTGGATACGCAGGTCGGCGAGCTGGGCGGCCGCCTTTCGGAGGGTGAAAAGCAGCGCATCGGATTGGCCCGCATGTTCCTGCGTGACGCCGATTTGGTGCTCTTCGACGAGCCGACGAGCCGTCTCGACGCCTATAACGAGTCGGTGATTCTTGGATCGGTCAACAATCTAGCTGAGCAGGGGAGTGCCGTCGTGCTGGTGTCGCACCGCGATTCCACCATGCGTGTCGCCGATCGCATATTGCGTATGTAGAGCTCCTTGCAGCATTATGCGGCGCATGCAGTGGCATGCAGTGCTACACAAGTACGTGCGCATCGCACCCCTGTCCGCAATGTGGTCGTATGAAAATCGTGCGTCATTCGTATTTCTTATAACGTGCGTCGAAAGCGCTGCCGAAAGGCACTGTGCGCGCGAATCGAAAGCAAACAACGCATGACAGGTAAGAAAAGCGGGCGAAATCGTGGAATCGTCGGCGGAATCGAAATCGTAAGAAAATGAAACAATCATGAAAATGATTGTCAAAATTTAAGAAAAGCAACTTTTTGAGACGTGCAAATATTCATTTCACATGATTTTGTAACGGAAAATCGTTAGTATCTGTGTCAAGAGATATCCGCTCTGTAGAAGAGTGGAATACGATTCGACGAAAGGCTGGCGATGGCCAACAACAGGAACGAACTGAACAAGAATCTGGCACAGATGCTCAAGGGTGGCGTAATCATGGACGTCACCACCCCGGAGCAGGCGAAGATCGCACAGGACGCGGGCGCATGCGCGGTGATGGCGCTCGAACGCATTCCGGCCGATATTCGTGCTGCCGGCGGCGTTTCCCGCATGAGCGATCCGGCCATGATCAAGGGCATTCAGGAAGCCGTGTCTATTCCGGTCATGGCAAAGGTTCGTATCGGTCATGTTGCTGAAGCTCGCATTCTGCAGGCCATCGAAATCGATTACATCGATGAATCCGAAGTGCTGAGCCCTGCCGACGACGTGTACCACATCGACAAGAATCAGTTCGACGTGCCGTTCGTGTGTGGCGCGAAGAACCTGGGCGAAGCGCTGCGCCGTGTCGCCGAGGGCGCGTCCATGATCCGCACCAAGGGTGAGCCGGGCACCGGCGATGTGATTCAGGCCGTGCGCCACATGCGCACCATGAACAAGCAGATCCGCGAACTCGTCTCCCTGCGCGACGATGAGGCGTACGAGGCCGCCAAGCAGCTGGCCGTGCCGTACGATCTCGCCAAGTACGTGCACGACAATGGCCGTCTGCCGGTCGTCAACTTCGCCGCCGGTGGCGTGGCCACTCCGGCCGATGCCGCGCTCATGATGGAGCTGGGTGCCGAAGGCGTGTTCGTCGGTTCCGGCATCTTTAAGTCCGGAGACCCGGCCAAGCGTGCCGCCGCCATCGTGCAGGCCACCGCCAATTGGCAGGACGCCGATCTGCTTGCACGTCTTTCCGAGAACCTCGGTGAGGCCATGGTCGGCATCAACGAAGATGAGATCGAAACCATCATGGCCGCCCGCGGCGAGTGATTGCGCTGTGATTTCGCTGTGATTTCACGTATTGCGGGCGGATGGGGTGTGACTATCTGCTGCCTTATGCCGCCCGTTTCGCGTGATTCGTGATGGTCTCGATGGGTTTGGGTAAGGAGATCCGATGGTTGTTGCCGTTGAATACATTTCGAAGGAAGAATCGGCCGACGTTGCCGAAGGTGCGGCTTCCGCACAACATGGCGTGACTGGCATTCTTGCGGTGCAGGGTGCGTTCGCCGAGCATGCCGCGATGCTGGATCGGCTTGGCGTACCGTGGAAACTGCTGCGTGCCGCCGAGGATTTCGACGATTCGATCGATCGCGTGATTCTGCCTGGCGGCGAAAGCACCACGCAGGGCAAGTTGTTGCGTTCGACCGGCCTGTTTGAGCCGATCGCAGCACATATCGCCGCCGGAAAACCGGTGTTCGGCACGTGCGCGGGCATGATTCTGCTGGCCCGCAAGCTGGATAACGATTCGAACGTCTACTTCGGTGCGTTGGACGCTGTCGTGCGCCGCAATGCGTACGGCCGTCAGCTGGGTTCGTTCGTTGCGACCGCCGATTTCGGCGCTTCCGACGATGCGGATGCTGTGGTGGTTGCGTCGGGGGAGTCTGTCTCTTCCGCGATTTCCGCGGCTGCTGGTGAGGAGGGGGCTTCCGAGGCTTCGGATACGTCGGTGGTGCTCAAGGATTTCCCTCTGGTGTTCATTCGCGGACCGTTCGTTGCCGAGGTTGGCGAGCGGGCCACGGTCGAAACGTCGGTCGACGGCAATGTGGTCGGTTTGCGTCAGGGCAAGATTCTTGCTACGGCGTTCCACCCCGAACTGACCGACGATACCCGCATTCACGAGCTGTTCCTCAGTTTGTAGGCTGCGGAGTCCGTCTCTTCGCCGTATGCGTTGTTTTGGGAGGTTTGCGATTCGCAGACCTCCTTGTTATATGTTCTTTATATGTTTTCTCTTGTGAGGTAGCTTTCTTGCGATCCATTTTTTGGTTGAGATGCGCGGACAATCGCAGATTATTGTGCAAACGATGTCATTCTGTTTGTGCGAAACGCCGATGATTTCGTTGGCGCTTCAATTGTGCACAACAGTTGCAGGGGGGCTATCGAACCGGTTTGTTTGACACCTTGATACAACCGTGTATCATCGGAGCTAATGGTACACGGTTGTATCAGAAAGGAAACAAAGTCATCCTACCAGTCCAAATATCACCACGGGGGTATTGTTCGGCAGGGCGCGAACATACAAACATCACCAAGTGGAAAGCACGGCATGTGCATTCCGCGGCGGATGTTCCGAAACATATGCGACCGACATGCAATCAGCATGCGAAGCGGATGGCAGAAAGGGAAAAGAACATGCGCAACATGAAGAAGGCTCTCGCAGCGGTAGCAGCAGTGGCAACCCTCGCCAGCCTCACGGCCTGCGGTGGCAGCGACGGCGGCAACGACGCCAAGGCCAACGCCGGAGACGCAGACAAGGCGGATCTCGTTTTCTGGGGCTGGGACACCGGCAACACCATGAAGGCCCTGATCGCCGACTTCGAAAAGGCCAATCCCGGAATCACCGTCAAATTCAACAACACCGGCACCGCATCCGACACCCAGACCGCACTGAGCAACGCCGTCGCGGCAGGCAAGGGTGCCCCCGACGTGGTCATGCTGGAAGACCCGACCGTCACCCAGTTCGCGGTTACCGGCGACCTCGTTGACCTCACCACCTACGGTGCCGATAAGCTCGAAGACGACTTCTCCGCAGGCCCGTGGAGCAAGCTACAGTATGATGGCAAGCCGTACGCGCTGCCGATCGATTCCGGCCCGGAAGTCTTCTTCTACAACGATGCCGTGCTCAAGAAGGCCGGCGTCGACGGCTCCCAGATCAAGACTTGGGACGATTATTACGAGGCAGCCAAGAAGGTCAAGGCCATCGGCGCCTACATGGCCAACAATTCCGGCTCCTCCATGGAATACCAGCCCTTCACCGCCCAGGCATGGCAGGCCGGTGCGCAGCCGTGGAAGGTTGATGGCGAGAACATCACCATTGACATGACCAAGGATTCCGGCATGAAGAAGTACATCGAATTCCAGCAGAAGCTCATCGACGAAGACCTCGTCGACACCAAGATCGCCAACTGGTCCGACGACTGGAACCGTGCGCTCAACGAAGGCGACATCGCTACCCTCACCATCGGCGCATGGATGCCGGTTAACCTCATGAACGGCGCTCCTGACCAGGCCGGCAACTGGCGCGTGGCCCAGCTCCCGCAGTGGAACGAAGGTGACGAGGTCTCCGCTGAAGACGGCGGCTCCGCACTCGCGGTCGTCTCCCAGTCCAAGCAGCAGGCCGCGGCCTACAAGTTCGTCGAATACTTGACCCACGGCGACGGCGCCCAGACCATGGCCGACACCGGCACCTTCCCGAGCCTGAAGAAGATCCTCTCCTCCGACTCCTTCACCAATCCGAACACTGAAGCCAACAAGAAGGTCAACGACTACTTCGGCGGCCAGAACGTGAACGAGATTCTCTCCGAAGCCGCCCAGCGCAAGGTCTCCGCCTTCCAGTACCTGCCGTACAACCCGTACGCGCAGTCCACCTTCGGCGATCAGATCTCCAAGGCCTACAGCGGGGACATCACTCTGGAGGAAGCCTTCGTCAACTACAGCAAGGCGCTCACCGATCACGGCAACCAGCAGGGCTACACCGTCACCAGCAAGGACTGACGGCGCCCAGCCGCTGCCGTGCGGCACAACGAAAAACGCGATAATGCGATCCGACATACGCAACGCACCATCGCAACCATGAAGATCGACGGCAGGTGGGAATCGTCTGACGTGACCTGCCTGCCTCACTTCGCAAAAATAATTTTAAAACGAAATCTTACAATAGAAAAAATTTCAAAAAAATAGCAATCCTGTAATTCAAACAATAAAAGATTTTGCGGATTAACAATCGCACATGGTTGTGCGATCAATAGAGCAAGAAGCATACAGAAAGAAGGAAGCATGTCTCAGCAAGCAGCAGTCGCGGCGGATGCGCTGCATACGCCTGCGGACCGGGTTCGCGTCAACCGTCACCGTGCGGATTGGCGTGGTTGGAAGTTTATGTGGCCGTTCGCGTTGG
>ULWR01005184.1_pt1 | contig 11000 bp, 10 predicted proteins | sample 1960531 | NCBI WGS metagenome assembly ULWR01 (sample SAMEA4835817, study PRJEB28245) | human gut metagenome | biome: gut microbiome; material: fecal sample | place: Denmark | collected 2008
CCAGCGCCAGAATCAGTCCGGTGATGATATTGGGTATCCCCATCGGCAGGATGACATGCCAGATGGTCTGAAGCTTGGTAGCTCCCAACGCGCGGCTTCCCTCACGCATGCTGTCGGGGATGGCTTTCAGCGCTTCTTCCGTGGTGCGGATAACCAAAGGCAGACTTAGCAGACCCAGCGTCAACGAACCTGCCAGGATGCTGTCTCCAAAATCCATATAGTTGACAAACAGCGCCATGCCAAACAGACCGAACACGATAGAAGGGATGCCGCTCAGATTATTCGTCATCATCCGTATGAAGCGTACCACCCAGCCTTTCGGCACATACTCATTCATATAAATACCGCTCATCACTCCCACCGGAAAGGCAAATAAAGCACTGCCCGCCATCAAGCAGAACGTACCTACAATGGCAGGAAGGATTCCACCGGCAGTCATACCGTTGGTAGGAGCCGTAGTGAGGAACTCCCAATTGATAACTCCTATACCTTTATATATAATGAAACCGAGGATAGCAAAAAGAATCCCCACCACACTCAGGCTCAACAGACGGAACAAGCCGAATGCCATGTTTTGCGAAAGATGCTTTCTATTGACCATATCTACCTTCTTTTATTTTCGTCTTGGCGAAACTGCTTCCACCGTGAAATTTATCAATAAACTGATGAAGAACAGCACGACACCCAGTAGGAACAATGCTTCGTAGTGAGGTCCGCCGGCAGGTGCCTCGCCCAGCTCCGCGGCAATCGTTGCCGGAATGGTGCGCAGCGGTTCCAGGATGGTATGGGGAATGACGGCGGCGTTGCCCGTCACCATCAGCACAGCCATCGTCTCGCCCACCGCACGGCCGATGCCCAACACCACTCCGGAGGTGATGCCCGAAATGGAGTAAGGAATCACCACCTTATATATAGTCTGCCATTGCGACGCTCCCAGCGCCAGACTGGCTTCGCGCATGGCACGAGGGCAATTTCTCATCGCATCTTCCGTCACCGTAATGATGGTGGGCAACGCCATAATGGCAAGCACAATGCTGCCCGCCAGCCCGCTCTCGCCTACCGGCAAGTTGAACACCTGCTGCAAAAACGGCACAATGACAATCAAGCCGAAAAAGCCGTAGACCACCGACGGTATGCCACTCAGCAACTCAATGATGGGCTTCAGCAGATTCCTTACCCGGGAATTGGCTACCTCCGACATATAGATTGCCACCGACAGACCAAACGGCAATGCAAAGAGGATGGCAAACAGACTGACCCACAGCGTCCCCGTAATGAGCGGCAAAAAGCCGAACTGCGCAGCAGGTGTTGCCGTGGGAAACCATTCGGCACCGGCAAAGACGTCCTTCACCGAAATGGTGTTGTCTTTCAGCAGATGCACCGAGTCCGGACGGACAATGAACTGCTGCGGTACAAAGGCTATAATGCCAGGCGTACGCTCCACCAGCTCCGTAATACAGGCACCTGCATTTTCGTAGGAAGCGCCCAACTGCTCTTCCGTATAATACAGTGTGATGTCCTCCAAACGGAAAAGGCGGATAGGAAGGTCCTCCCCTCCCACTTCGTTCCAGTTTGTCAGCTCTTCATCAAAAACATTCTTTATCTGTGCCGGAGTCAGTTCGCCCACCCGGTTCTCCTTATTCAAGGCCAATACATACCCTTCTTCTATCACCTTGCTGCTGAACAAGCCCAGCGCTTCGGAAAAGAGGAACACGACGATAAGTACGATGGTAAGACTCGTCACAAAGCCGCTACAAGCCAGTATACCTTCTACAATCTTCTCAAAAATCTTTTTCATGTTGCCTATTGATTTCTGTATGCAAAGGAACGGGCCGGATGTTAAGGCAGTGTGACTAACGTTTGAAAGAAATGTTTCAAAGGTGTTACAAAACTATTACAACGACTCAAAGCACATTCCATGTAACACATTTGTAATATCCATTACCTTAATTTGCATCATGTGTTTACCCAATTTGCATCATGTGTTTTATGAAGACAAGAGAATTACTTCTACTCCTCGCACTGACAGCCACCACCGGCATGCAGGCGCAACGCATCAAAGGCAGCGACACCGTGCTCCCCATAGCGCAGCAGACCGCCGAACGCTTTATGATCTTAAACCCGTCTGCCCGTGTCACCGTGACCGGCGGTGGAACAGGTGTCGGTATTTCAGCCCTGCTGGACCAAACCACGGACATCGCCATGGCTTCACGCGCCATCAAGTTCAGCGAAAAGATGAAAGTCAAAGCTGCCGGAGAAGACTTGGCAGAAGTACCCATCGCCTACGACGCCCTTGCCGTAGTGGTTCACCCCTCCAACCCGGTGAAACAACTGACCCGCCAACAACTGGAAGATATCTTCCGGGGCAAAATCACCAACTGGCAGCAAGTGGGCGGAGACGACCGCAAAATCGTAGTCTACTCCCGAGAGACTTCCTCCGGTACCTACGAGTTCTTCAAGGAAAGTGTACTGAAAAACAAGAACTACATGAGCAGCAGTCTCTCCATGCCTGCCACGGGAGCCATTATCCAATCCGTCAGCCAGACACGCGGTGCCATCGGATATGTGGGCCTAGCCTATGTATCGCCGCGTATCAAGACACTCGCCGTTTCATACGACGGGCAGCATTATGCCGCTCCCACGCTGGAGAATGCCATCAATAAGACTTATCCGATAGTACGCCCGCTATACTATTATTATAACCGAAAAAACGCCTCGATCGTAGCCCCTCTGCTCGATTTCATCTTGTCTGCCGCAGGACAGAAAATCATCAAAGAGAGCGGATATATCCCGGTACATAAAGAATAAATCTTCATTCTTCATTCTTCATTCTTCATTTTTTTACCCTATCTTTGTCCCCACGATACGAAAATAGTAACATTATGGCAGAAATAAAGAGCGAAGAAACAAGCGAAAAAAAGAGCTTGAACTTCATTGAGCAAATAGTAGAAAACGATTTGAAAGAGGGTAAAAACGGGGGAAAAGTACAGACACGCTTCCCGCCCGAACCAAACGGTTACCTCCACATCGGACACGCCAAGGCCATCTGCCTTGATTTCGGTATTGCCGCCGCACACGGCGGTGTCTGCAACCTGCGTTTCGATGACACCAATCCCACCAAAGAAGATGTGGAATACGTAGAGGCCATTAAGGAAGACATCCAATGGCTAGGCTACAAATGGGGTAACGAATATTACGCTTCCGACTATTTCCAGCAATTGTGGGACTTCGCTATCCGCCTCATCAAAGAGGGCAAGGCATACATCGACGAACAGACTTCCGAGCAGATTGCCGCCCAGAAAGGCACCCCCACCCAGCCCGGTGTGGAAAGCCCTTACCGCAACCGCCCCATTGAAGAGACACTGGATTTATTCCAGAAGATGAACAGCGGCGAGATTGAGGAAGGTGCCATGGTGCTCCGTGCCAAGATAGACATGGCAAGCCCCAATATGCACTTCCGCGACCCCATCATCTACCGTGTAGTGAAACATCCGCACCATCGCACGGGTACCACTTGGAAGGCTTATCCGATGTACGACTTCGCCCACGGACAAAGCGACTTCTTCGAAGGCGTGACACACTCGCTCTGCACACTGGAGTTTGTGCCCCACCGTCCGCTCTACGACCTCTTCGTGGACTGGGTGAAGGAAGGCAAAGACCTCGACGATAACCGCCCCCATCAGTATGAGTTCAACAAACTGAACCTCAGCTATACGCTGATGAGCAAGCGCAACCTGCTGACTCTAGTCAAGGAAGGCTTGGTAAACGGTTGGGACGATCCCCGTATGCCGACCATCTGCGGTTTTCGCCGTCGCGGTTACTCTCCGGAGTCCATCCATAAGTTCATCGACAAGATTGGCTATACCACATACGACGCCCTTAATGAATTCGCCCTGCTGGAAAGCGCCGTGCGCGAGGACCTGAACGACCGTGCCACCCGCGTATCCGCCGTACTGAACCCCGTGAAGCTCATCATCACTAACTATCCCGAAGGACAAGTGGAAGAGATGGAAGCCGTCAACAACCCCGAACATCCCGAAGAAGGCAACCACGTCATCGAATTCAGCCGCGAACTTTGGATGGAGCGCGACGACTTCATGGAAGATGCTCCGAAGAAATATTTCCGCATGACACCGGGACAAGAGGTACGTCTGAAGAACGCGTACATCGTGAAATGCACCGGCTGCAAGAAGAACGACGCCGGTGAAATCACCGAAGTATATTGCGAATACGACCCCGATACCAAGAGCGGTCTGCCCGGAGCCAACCGTAAGGTGAAAGGCACCATCCACTGGGTAAGTTGTGCCCACTGCCTCGAAGCAGAAGTGCGTCTCTACGACCGTCTGTGGAAAGTGGAGAACCCGCGCGATGAGCTTGCCGCCATCCGCGAAGCGAAGAACTGCGACGCACTGACAGCCATGAAAGAGATGATCAACCCCGACTCCCTGAATGTGCTGCCCTGCTGCTACATCGAGAAGTACGCTGCCGGCATGCAGCCCCTCTCCTACCTGCAGTTCCAACGTATCGGTTATTTTAATGTTGACAAAGATTCTACGCCAGAAAAAATGGTATTCAACCGTACTGTAGGTCTGAAAGACGTTTGGGGTAAAATCAATAAATAAGAATATGAGTAAAAAAAACCTGCTGTCCGGAAGAGACAAAGAACTGCAAGAAATGGCAGAACAATATGAAGCAGCCAAAGCAGAGAACAGAACCATCTATCTGGACGCAGACGACTTAGCCGACCTCGCAGACTGGTATGCCGTGCATCATAAATATGCCATGGCTACCGAGGTCGTAGAGTATGGCTTGGGAATACATCCGGATAATACGGCTCTGCTGGTGGAACAGGCATACTTGTTCCTCGACACCCAGCATAAAGAGCAAGCCAAAGATATATTGGAACGGATTGCCGAAGAATCTTCCGAAGTGAAAGTGCTGAAAGCCAACCTACTGTTGGGCGAAGGCAAAGAAGAAGAAGCAGAAGCGATACTCGACAGCATAGACGATAAGGACGACCTGGCCAATATCGTTGATGTATCCTATATGTACATCGACATGGGATTCCCGGAAAAAGCATTGACATGGCTGACGCGCGGACTCGAAAAATATGCCGAAGAAGAAGCCTACCTTGCCGTCACCGGCGATTGTTACTATGCCCAGGGACTGTTTGAAAAAGCCACCTTCTTCTTCAATAAGCTGATTGACAAGAATCCGTATTCGGCTCCTTACTGGTTTGGGCTGGCCCGTTGCTACTTTGACCAGCAGATGTTCGACAAAGCAATCGAAGCATGCGACTATGCCACGGTGGCCGATGACGAGTTTGCCGATGCCTACCTGATGAAAGGACATTCCTTCTTCCAATTGGGAAATGAGGAAAGTGCCATGGAGAACTACCTGCAAGCCGAAAAGTTCCATCTCGTCTCCCACGGTTTCATCAACACCTTCATCGGCCTGAACAAAACCTCCAAAGGAGAGTGGAAAGAAGGATACGACTATCTGGAAAAAGCCATAACGGCCGAAGACAGCCATGACTTCGCCTTGCCTTCTCTTTATGCCAATGCAGCCCTATGCCTGCACAAGATGGGAAAGAAACGCAAAGCACACCAGTATTGTAAAAAAGCATACGACCTGGCACCCGAAGAGATAGACCCGTACCTGATTGAGGGACGCATCTACATGGAAGAAGGTGAGTATGAGAAAGGTGTGAAGAGATGGGCCAAAGCCTTAGAGTATGCCCCCTATGCGGATACCTGGCACGAAATAGGCATGTGTAGCATGGAAATAGGACAACTGAGCTATGCCAAGCTGGCCTTTGAACATGTCAAAGAGATGGAGCCGGACTTTGAAGGTATCAACGAAAGGCTGACCTCTCTGTATATGCTGCTCAAAGACAAAGAGAACTTCATGAAGTACAACCAGCTGTGCGAACATCCGTTCAGGCTGGAAGAGTTGGATAGATTACAGCAGATACTACAAGAAGATAATCAGGAAGAGCTGGCCCTAGTGATGAAGAATATTTTCAATGCATTACAATAACAGTAATTATATACCACTAATCTAGCAAATGGAATCAGTAGCCTTTATCCAATGGTGTCTCGACCACCTCAATTACTGGACCATCACTTTATTGATGGCCATTGAAAGTTCGTTTATTCCCTTCCCCTCGGAAGTTGTAGTCCCTCCTGCCGCTTGGAAAGCCGCCAACAATGACAACATGAATATATATCTGGTGGTATTGTTTGCAACCATAGGGGCAAATATCGGAGCATTGATAAACTACTATCTGGCAAAATGGCTGGGACGCCCCATCATTTACAAGTTTGCCAACAGCCGTTTCGGGCACATGTGCCTCATCGACGAAGCCAAAGTGCAGCATGCGGAGGAATACTTTGACAAGCATGGAGCCGTATCAACCTTTGTCGGCCGCCTGATACCTGCTGTTCGCCAGTTGATATCCATCCCTGCCGGTCTGGCACGCATGAAGCTGGGAACTTTCTTGCTGTACACCACCTTGGGTGCAGGCCTTTGGAATTCCATCCTGGCTTTTATCGGCTATTACTTGTCCACAGTACCCGGCATTGAGAACGAGGAACAGCTGCTTGCCAAAGTAACGGAATACAGCCATGAGATAGGTTATGTATTTATCGGCATCGGCGTACTCATCGTGGCATTCTTCATCTATAAAGGCATGAAGAAGAAATAAAAAAGAAAACGGTATGATAATAAAAAAGCGATGGACAGCATGATAAATTCTGTCCACCGCTTTTTATTGCTTATCCCAAATCCAAACTTTCTACTTTACAGCTGCAATAGCTTTATCATAGTCAGGTTCTTGCGTAATTTCAGGTACCAATTCCGTATAGGCAATCTTACCATCTTTGCCGATAACCACTACCGAACGCGCCAATAGACCTGCAAGCGGTCCGTCGGCCATGCGTACCCCGTAGTTTTCATCAAAATCGGAAAAACGGAAATCAGACAAAGGAATCACATTCTCAATACCCTCCGTTGTACAGAAACGTGCATGTGCAAAAGGCAAGTCCTTGGAGATTGCCAACACCACGGTATCGGGCAGGCCGGCAGCCAGTTTGTTGAACTTACGTACAGAAGTAGCGCACACACCAGTGTCAAGGCTGGGGAAAATATTCAAAATAACATTCTTCCCGTTCAGTTCCTTCAAAGAGAATGAAGACAAATCTGTTTTTACCAATTCGAAATCGGGGGCAACAGAGCCCACCTTTATAAATTCACCGATAACCTTTACCGGTTGTCCTTTAAATTTTGTTGTAGCCATAGTTTTATCAAATTATATGTATACATAACAAATTACATACAGAAAAAGTTCACCCGAAACTTTTTTCCAGATAAACTGTTATTCTACGGACGAATTAATGATAATCACTTAAAAAATTAAATTCACATGAAAACTATTTTTGACGAACTTCAGCAGGAAGTAAAGAATTGGTGGATTTCACTCATTCTTGGTATTCTTTATGTAATAGTGGCTATAAGCCTGATGTTCTCCCCTCTCAGCGGGTATGCGGTATTGAGCATTCTGTTCAGCGTCTCCATGTTGTTCAGCGGTCTGCTGGAAATATCCTTTGCAGTAAGTAACCGTAGAAGGGTATCCAGTTGGGGATGGTATCTGGCTGGAGGCATCATCGACATGATTCTGGGATTCTACCTGATAGCCTACCCGATGCTCAGCATGGAAGTCATTCCATTCATCATCGCCTTCTGGCTGATGTTCCGCGGCTTCTCATCCGTAGGCTATGCCATGGACCTCAAAAGATACGGGACAAGAGACTGGGGATGGTATGTTGCTTTCGGTATTCTTGCCGTCATCTGCTCGCTCATCATCTTGTGGCAACCGGCAGTAGGCGCCCTTTACGCCGTGTACATGATTTCGTTTGCATTCCTGATTATAGGCTTCTTCCGTATCATGCTGTCATTCGAGCTGAAAAACCTGCACAAGCGCGGGAAAGAGTGGAAGGAAAAGAAAGAGAAAGAAGTATCGGCCGAATAAGTAGCCCACACGAAGCGTGTCAAAAGGAATCCCACCTTTGACACCTTCGTTTAGCCGAATTGCTCAATAACGTCTCAGAAAACGGAACATCGTAGTCCGTGACACTCCCATCTGCCGGGCAAGTTCGGCACACGACTCTCCTCTTTGGTGCTCCCTCACAAGTTTCCTCTTGTTCGCATAGAGTATCTTCATTTTGGGTGTGTCCCCTTTCTTCCTGCCCAGATGTTTTCCTTCTTTCCTCCGTCGTTCCAAGGCTTCTTTGGTGCGCATGGAAATCAGATTACGCTCTATCTCGGCCATCAGTCCAAAAGCAAAACCCAGCACTTTGCTGTTGATGTCATTCTGGAACACATACCCCTCTTTGGTACTGTACAGCACCACTCCCCTTTTGATGCAGGAGTTAAGAATGGTCATTATCTCCAGCAGTGTCCGGCTAAGCCGTGAAATCTCCGTTATAATCAAGGAGTCTCCCGGTTTCATCCGGTCCAACAAGCCCGCCAGTTTACGCTCTTTGCTACTCACTTTTCCGCTGACCGTCTCCATGTACCATCTGTCGATACTCAAACCGTTCTTCTCCGCAAAGCGTATAATTTCCTCGCGCTGATTCTCTAAAAACTGTTTTTCTGTACTTACTCTTAAATAAGCTACTACTGCCATAATTGATAAACGTTTATTGGTTATTATTCACCACCAAAGAACGGTTATTCAAGTAAGAGTGGCAACACACAACTATGACTCTCTATCACAGAGGATCACATTATGGACATCCCCCAAAGCCAGGGAAGACTTCTCGGTAACCATCTTAAATATGCCTATAAACAAAGAAAACAGCCCCACTGAAGCTGTTTTCTGAAATTAGTTCATAAAAAATTGATACTATGTAGTTTCATAGTATACTCTTCTTCATTTCATTCACTATGTATCTCACATCCTCATCCGTCACATAAGGACCACTCGGCAAGCAAAGACCACGTTTGAACAAGCCCTCACTGACACCATTCACATAGGCAGGATTAGCCGCATAAACCGGCTGGAGATGCATGGGCTTCCATAAGGGACGGCTCTCGATACCGGCTCTGTCCAAGCAAATACGCATGGCTTCCACATTACGGTTGGGCTCACAAGAGGTATGGGCACTCATTGACTCATGCGTAACACCCGCAGCACCGCCCACGGCGCCTTTTACTGTCTCACGGTAGGCATCCTCCTCACCTCTCACATGCAGATTCCCGTCAAGCAGTACCGTGTTCAGCCAATAATTGCTGTCATAATGTCCGGAAGGATTCTCATGAAGCGTGATTCCCTCCACATCGGCCAACAACTTACGATACAGACCGCACAGATGCTTATGGTGCGCTATATGCTCATCCACCACCGTCATCTGACCGCGGCCGATTCCCGCACAAATGTTACTCATCCTATAATTATAGCCTATACGCTCATGCTGGTAGTAGGGATAGGACTCACGGGCCTGGGTAGCATAGAACATTATCTCACGTTTGGACTCTTCATCAGGGCAAATCAAAGCACCGCCACCACTGGTGGTTATCATCTTGTTGCCATTGAAAGAAAGCACACCATATTTGCCAAAAGTTCCAAGAACTTGCCCGTCAAACTTGCTTCCAAAGCCTTCGGCGGCATCCTCTATGACCGGAATATCATATTTATCTGCCACCGACATGATTTGGTCTATCTTGTAGGGCATCCCATACAAAGCCACCGGAACAATCGCTTTGGGCTTTCGGCCGGTCTTGTCGATACGGTCCCTGATAGCCTGCTCCAGAAGAACCGGGTCCATGTTCCATGTATCAGCCTCAGAATCCACGAATACCGGAGTGGCACCAAGGTAGGTCACCGGATGGGAAGAGGCACAAAAAGTGAAGCTCTGTACTATCACTTCATCACCTTGAGCAACTCCGCAAGCAAGCAGGGCCAGATGCACAGCAGCAGTACCGGCACTTAAAGCCACCACCTTTTTATTCCGCCCAATGAAGCGTTCCAAATCCTGCTCGAAGGCATTCACGTTCGGTCCGAGAGGAACAACCCAGTTGGTATCAAAGGCTTCTTGTATGAAGCCCATCTCCTTGCCGCTCATGTGGGCGAGGCAAAGATATATTCTCTTATCCATTTCTTTGTAAAATAAATCAGGTTCATTCGACAGAAGAAGAACTCTTCCGCCTCACATAATAGGGGATAAATAGCCAATAAAACAGCCTATAAATATACTTCCGGCTGAAAGTTCTCATAATTCTCACCATGACCGGGATATAAACGACACCCCTTCGATAAAGAAAGAATACGTTGTCGGGATAGTTCTGCGGATACTTTATTGCTGTTAGGAAATGAAGCGGGCACCTTTAGCCCTGGTATAAACGCATCACCTGTAAACAAACAATTGCCAAACTTGTAAGTCAGGCAACTTCTATCATGACCGGGAGTCTCATAAACTTCCACTCCAGCACTTCCATATAAATATACAGTATCCCCTTCTTTCAGTTCTTTCATGACACTATAATGTTGAAATACATAAGGGCACAAACTATAGCGCGATAAATTCAATTTATCGGAGTACAAGCCTTCCTTTCCCAAAGCAGAGATATAGATGGGAGTTTCCGGATATTCATCAATGATGGAATCCAAGCCATATATATGATCAAAATGGGAATGGGTAATGAAAATACCTTTCAAATGTAATCCCCGATTGTTTATGTTCTCAATTATAGGGGCAGGATCTCCACAATCAATCAAAAAACACAGGTCACAATTCCTGCTTATTGCCAAATAGGTATTTGATTCAAATACAGAATTGACAATCCGAACAATCTCAATCATTTCCACTTTGCCCGTCAACAAAGAGGGCCGCCCAAGGTATTCCATCTGACCAATCTGTCAATCAGGAACAGTCCATCCCACGGCATTTCAAAGTTCAACATCCTGCCTATCAAAGGGCATCGGGCAACACCTGCCATTG
>ULWR01011103.1_pt1 | contig 10791 bp, 3 predicted proteins | sample 1960531 | NCBI WGS metagenome assembly ULWR01 (sample SAMEA4835817, study PRJEB28245) | human gut metagenome | biome: gut microbiome; material: fecal sample | place: Denmark | collected 2008
AAGGGAACTACCGTAAAGTTATGGCAAAATATTCCAATCCGGTACTTCTCATTCTGGATGAATGGATGCTTCTCAAACCAACAGATACAGAGCAGAAAGATATCTTTGAACTTCTTCATCGCAGACGCAAGAAATCCTCAACCATCTTCTGTTCTCAGTATGTATTTGAAGAATGGTATGATCAACTTGGAGGAGAAGCAAGTCCTCTGGCTGATGCTATCATTGACCGTATTGCACATGACAGCTATCAGATCAACATCACAAGCATTGATGCTGAACATGACAGATCGATGCGAGAGGTATACGGTCTAGATAAAACATTACGCGAGTAAACTCGCATAGATGATTTCCACTTCCGGACATCTGATTTCCAATTTTCCGGAAGTGCGATTTCATCGCACAAGAATATTCAATTTAGGCTGCTTTTTTGATATTAGGATAAAACGGAACGAAAGGAGTATCTATGGCAAGAAAATATCATTATATATCTGCACTGGCAGAAATGACAGCGGCAGATATTGTAAAAAACGAAAATGAATGGACCAGATTTCTGACCACGGCGGCAAGGCTGTATAAATATCCCTTTAATGAGCAGATGTTAATATACGCCCAAAGACCGGATGCAACAGCCTGTGCTTCTCTGGAAACGTGGAATGAAAAGATGAATTGCTGGGTCAACCGTGGAGCAAAGGGAATTGCCTTGATTGATACGGACAGCGAACGTCCGAGATTAAAATATGTCTTTGATGTATCAGATGTGCATAAGGCAAGGAGAATCGGGCGTGATCCTTATCTGTGGGAGCTTAGGGAGGAACATAAGGCTCCTGTGCTTGCACAGCTTGAAAAGACTTATGGTGCAACCGATGTAAATATGCCTTTTGAAGAGAGGATTATGGAGATAGCTGACAGGATTGCACAGGATTATTATGAGGAGCTTTTACCGGAGCTAAACTATGTGAAAGAGGGAAGCTTTCTTGATGATCTAGATGAACTTAACCTTGGAATCAGGTTAAGGGAAACACTGGCTTCCAGTATTTCCTTTTCCCTGCTATCCCGATGCGGTGCCGATATGGATTTGTGGAAAGATGACATGAATTTTGAATATATCCACGAATTTAATAATACAAAGTCATTAGCTGTCATTGGAAATGCAACTACGGAAATGTGTAAGCCCCTGCTTATGGAAATTGGAAAGACAATAGGGGCATACGAGCGTCAGATTGCAAGGCAGAATGCCTCAAATAAGGCAAGAGAAAAAGGGGCTGGGGAGCATATTGGAAGCCATGAAGGAAATGTTGAAAAAGGACTTGCAAATGCACCAGAAGCAGACTATAATGCTTTAAAGCGTGAAAGCGAAACAACAATAGAAAAACCAAGGGAAACTGAATATCATACAGAAATGGAGGGCATTGCCAATGAAACTGACATACGAAAAGAACGGGGATTATCTGATTCCGAACCTAACAGCGAACGAGGAGCCGGAGAAGGCACTGACCAAGTACGGACTGATGAGGAAGAACTTTCTGAAGGAACACAGGAGAGGGATTTATCAGGGAATGATACTGACAGGGGAACTGAAAGCACATTGTCTGCAGGTACAGGAGCAGGCAGAGCAGAGAATGGAACTTCTGACCGGACAGATGGCGAAGTCGGAGGGAGTGAACGAGGAATTGAAAGCAGCCGATCAGATGGGCTGGGTAGCGAAGATGAACAACATCAGACACTCAGCGGAGGAAATCGTACTGACAGAACTGATTTACATTTAAGTAGTGACGAAAAATCTAATATTATCATGCAGGAGCCGGATAGTGACAGCAATTCATTATCCGGTTCTTTTTCGGATAAAACGGAAGATTTCACAGAGCTTCAAAAGGGAATTTTATGTTTTGATAATTACCTTATCCATAAAAGACCGGAGATTGCGGGATATTTCCAGTCAGAGCAGGATGCAGTTTTGCAGACGGAGTATCTGAAAAATTCTTTCCGCATGGAGGAATTTACAGAGCTGTATATAGGGGATGTAAGAGCCGGGTATCGTGCCGATGAAGAGGGTCTTACCATGTGGAAAGGCAATTATCTGACCCGTGAAGCAGAGAGCAGGCTGTCATGGGAAGATGCAAGATACTGGGTCAATTCTTATATAGAGGATGGTGTCTATTTACTTCCGGGGGAAGTGGCAGAGCAGATTGATACAGACGGTATGTTCAAACAGCTTGACCTTTTTACCATGTTTTCGGAGCAGGTCGGCAACATTGCCATGAAGCAGGCAGAAGAAAAAAGTGTTATGCCGACAGGCTTTGTACTGCCGGAGAAACAGATTGATGATATTTTAAGAAGTGGCGGAGGCAGGGATGACAGCCGCAAGCGTATTTATGCCAAGTACCAGCAGAGAAAGACACCGGAGGAAATGACTGCCTTTCTGAAAAAAGAGTATGGAACCACCGGAAAAGGCTTTGAGTTTGACGGAAAGCAGATAGCCGTATGGTTTGATGAAGGTGGCATGCGTGTTGGATATGGTACGTCAGCAACGGAGCATCCGATACTCACGATGGAATGGAAAGAGATTGAGCAGAATATCCGCAGGCAGGTAGAGAATGGCACATATATGGGTGCAAATGAAGCTTATCTTGTGGATGAGGTAGAGCGTGGCAGGATTGCAAACCATTTATTTTTCTTTTTCCGTGACGGTATGGGAGAAATGCCGGAAGAACTGGAGCTAAAGGCAGGCAATTACCCGGATGCCCATGCAAGACTGGTGGAACTTCTTTCTACACCGGAAGAGGTGGAGAGGATAGCTGCCCGCATGGATCATGCTCTGCATCAGCTTGAAACCGGAGAAAAAAGCCTGCGTTTCCGTTCTGTTATGCCCAAAGAGGAGCTTCGTGCCGAACTCGACAATCTTCTGGTAGACAAGCTGACATTTCCAGCTGCTGAACATGTGGAAATTAAACACGAGGATTTTATCACGCAGGATGAGATAGACAACAGGCTTGGCAGGGGGAGCGGTTTTTCACATGGGTCTTTCCGCATTTATGATTATTTTAAGGAAGGGCATGACAGCAAAGAAGCAGCAAATTTCTTAAAGAATGAGTATGGAACAGGCGGTAGTACTCATGCACTTGCCGGAGCTGACCACAGCTATAAGGATCACGATGCAAAAGGAATAAAACTGCAAAAGGGAAATATCGGAAAACCATACGCAGAGGTGCTTTTGTCTTGGAAGGTTGTGGAGAAACGTATCCGAAAGCTCATTGAAGAAGATAAGTATTTATCTCCGGAAGGAAAAGAAGCCTATGCACAGTACAGAGTGGAGCAGGCACAGGCGAAGATGGAGCATGAAACCAAGGTAGCCTGTAAGAATGCCATTGAAAAGGCAATCGCTGAGAAGTTTGACGGGTATCGTCTGCCAAAGGATACAGCGGAGGGAGTCATTCAGGAATATGGCTCGGAACGAGTAAGCTATGTGCTTGCCAATTCTGTCATGCACAAAAGAGAGGACGGACGGTTTTCACCGGAGAATAAGGAGTGGGCAAAAGCCATTGAGCCTTATGCCATGGTGAAAAATGAGGATATGGTTGTGGATTCCCACCCTGCCGTATTAAATGGATTTATCAACCAGACAAGACGGTATATTGAGCAGGAGAAAGAGCTTGCAGCACAGGCGGTTGAGAAAGTCACGATTGATGGACAGGAGTGTATCAAAGTCGATGAATGGGGGACTGAGGAAGAAACCTATGTGCTTGGAAATTCCGTAACAGATAAGCAATTCTTTTATGCAGAGGTAAATGGTGTTTCATTTGAGTATGATTATCAGCCACAAAGGGGAGAAGTCGAGGAAGATTATCTCAACGAGATGGCAGAAAGGGATATAGACCGTCATGAGGCGGAGGTATTTGCACGGATTGAAGGCAGTGAAGATTATCCTGAAGGTGTTGAGGAACCACCATTAACGGCAGAGGATGTGCAAAATCGGGAATCTTCTGGACAGGATGTCCAAAAGCCTGAGAAAGTGTCAGACACATCATTAGAGCCGGACATCGAAGTACCCGTGAAGCAGGTAGAACCGCAGATTGATAAGACAGGAGCCGTCAATTTCCATATCACGGATGACGATTTAGGCATTGGCACTGCAAAGGAAAAATTCCGCAGAAATGTGGAAGCCATACGCACACTGGAGAAAATAGAGAGCGAGAACCGTATCGCAACACCGGAGGAACAGGAGGTTTTATCTCAGTATGTTGGCTGGGGTGGGCTTGCGGATGTCTTTGATGAAAGCAAGAGTGCCTGGGCAAATGAATATCAGGAATTAAAGGGACTGTTATCGGAACAGGAGTATGCTTCAGCAAGGGAGAGTACCCTAAATGCCCATTATACAAGTCCTGCCATAATCCGCAGTATCTATGATTCCTTGGATAAAATGGGATTTGAAAAAGGAAATGTGTTGGAGCCGGCAATGGGTATCGGAAATTTCTTCGGAATGATGCCGGAGAAGATGCAGGAGAGCCGGCTTTATGGCGTGGAGCTTGACGGCATTACGGGAAGGATTGCAAAGCAGCTATATCCGAATGCCGACATTAAAATCACAGGATTTGAAAAGACGGATTATCCGAACGATTTCTTTGATGTGGCAATCGGAAATGTGCCATTCGGACAGTATAAGGTGGCGGATAAGCAGTATGACAAGCAGAATTTTTTAATCCATGACTATTTCTTTGCAAAGACCTTGGATAAGGTTCGCCCCGGCGGTGTGGTTGCCTTTGTTACCAGTAAGGGAACAATGGATAAGAAAAGTCCGGAGGTCAGAAAATACCTTGCCCAAAGAGCAGAACTTCTGGGTGCAGTCAGACTGCCCAACACAGCATTTAAGGAGAATGCTGGAACAGAGGTCACTTCTGATATCCTATTCTTAAAGAAGCGTGACCGTGTGATGGATTTGGAGCCGGACTGGGTGCATCTGTCAGAGGATGAGAACGGCATTGCCATGAACAGCTATTTTGCCGAACATCCGGAGATGATCGTGGGAAAAATGGAAATGGTCAGTGGACCGTATGGTATGGAAAGTACCTGTATGCCCGATACCACAAGATCATTTGCACAGCAGCTACAGGAAGCAGTCAGCCATATTGACGGAGAGATAGAAGCAGTGGAGCTGGATGAGCTGGCAGATGAGCTTGCGGACGCCACCATTCCGGCGGACCCGGATGTTAAGAATTACAGCTACACTCTTGTGGACGATAGGGTGTATTACCGTGAAAATTCCATTATGAAGCCTGTGGATATGTCAGCTTCCATGCAGGAACGTATCAAGGGCATGGTGGGTATCCGAAACTGTACGCAGGAGCTTATCAATCTGCAATTAGAGGAATATCCGGATACGGTAATCAAGGAAAAGCAGGCGGAGTTAAAAAGTTTATATGATGCTTTTTCCAAGAAACACGGTCTAATTAACTCGCAGACCAACAAAAGAGCATTTAATCAGGACAGCAGCTATTGTCTGTTATGTTCTCTTGAAAAATTGGACGATGAAGGCAATTTCAAAGGCAAAGCGGATATGTTCACGAAGCGTACCATTAAAAAGGCCGAGGTTGTCACAAGTGTGGATACGGCAAGTGAAGCACTGGCAGTGTCCTTATCGGAAAAAGCAAGAGTTGACCTCGATTATATGGCAGAGCTGACTGGAAAAAATGTGGATACGGTCAAGGAGGAGCTGACAGGAATTATATTCCAGAATCCATTGACGGATCAGTGGGAAACAGCAGATGAGTATTTAAGTGGAAATGTCCGTGACAAGCTGGAAACAGCAAAGGTCTATGTAGAGAGCCACCCGGAATATGCCGTGAATGTGCAGGCACTCACACAGGTACAGCCGAAGGAGCTGGATGCCAGCGAAATTGAGGTGCGTATCGGTGCCACATGGATTGACCCGAAGTATATTGAGGATTTTATGAGGGAGACCTTTGAAACGCCGCAGCATTTGTTAGACAGAAATGTCGTGGGCGTACAGTACTCCGATGTGACAGGACAGTGGAACATAAAGGGAAAAAATGCGGACTATGGCAATTCCCTTGTAAATATGACCTACGGTACAAGCCGGAGAAATGCCTATACCATTCTGGAGGATTCCCTGAATCTAAAAGATAGCCGTGTTTATGATACCGTAGAGGAGGACGGCAAGGAAAAGAGGGTCCTGAATAAAAAGGAAACCACCATTGCATCACAGAAGCAGGAAGCCATAAGGGAAGCATTTAAGGACTGGGTGTTCCGTGATCCGGAACGCAGACAGGTACTTGTGGAAAAATATAACCAGCTTTTCAATTCCACCAGACCAAGGGAATATGACGGTTCACATCTGAAATTCCCCGGCATGACACCGGATATTGAGTTAAAGCCTCACCAGAAAAATGCAGTGGCTCATGTACTTTATGGGGATAATACCCTGCTTGCCCATTGTGTGGGAGCCGGAAAGACTTTTGAAATGACAGCGGCAGCCATGGAGAGTAAGCGTCTTGGATTATGTCAAAAGAGCCTGTTTGTGGTTCCGAACCATTTGACGGAGCAGTGGGCAAGTGATTTTCTGCGGTTATATCCCGGAGCAAATATCTTTGCTGCAACAAAGAAAGACTTTGAGCCTGCCAACCGTAAGAAATTCTGTTCCAGAATCGCCACGGGAGATTATGATGCGGTCATTATTGGGCATAGTCAGTTTGAGAAAATTCCGCTTTCGCAGGAAAGACAGGTAGCCATTATTGAAAGGCAGATTGATGAGATTGAGCTTGCTATTGCACAGGCAAAAGCCGACAACGGAGAACGCTACACCATTAAGCAGATGGAGAAATCAAAAAAATCACTTCTTACAAGGCTTGAAAAGCTGAATGATGCATCAAGGAAAGATAATGTAGTGACTTTTGAGCAGCTTGGCGTGGACAGGCTTTTCGTGGATGAGAGCCATAATTACAAAAATCGTGCGAAACGTTGTGCATAAGTCGTAGCAGACAGCTATGACGAAAAGCACCATGCGATAGCACTTGATATATCAAGAAAATATCGTAGAGAACTCAAATCTCAAATTCAGAGGCGAAATTCCTCTGCCGTACAGAATCAATGCCGGAAAGGAGAAATCCCACAGCGGTCTGTCAAACCGCAGGCAGTACGAGAGCCAATACTCCACTGTGCGTTGTCTATCTGTAAATAGACAGGGTACAAAGCGTGGTGAAGTCGTAACCTGAAAACCTAAACCGAAAGGCATGGATAATAATGGTGCGGGCTTCCGAAACCTATGGCTATCCAGTAGTGAAAGCTATGCAGCATCGTAAGAGTGCTTGGCATCCGAAAGGATGAAGATTGGAGAAAGCAGATACGGCTGGTTTTTCCGTATATGCCCCATGAAATGAAATATTCATGCGGAACCACACAACAACTGTGATTCAAAGTGTGGTTAGGTTCTCCCGGTGTAAGGTAGCGGCCTAAGGGTTTCAACGGTCTATTGACCACAAGGATAGAGATTTGGGAACGTTTGAGAGCCTGTATTTGGAGTGTTACAGCACAATGAAGAATACAGGAAGTCAGCCGTGCCATAGTAGTCTGCAATTGGGTAATGCCAATTACACGGGGCTGAAATGCCCCACGGCGAAGGGCACGAGTCAGATTGATTTGTAAATTTCACGAAAGAAAATCCAATAACTCCCTGAAAGACGGGTGACGAACTGCGAGGTGAAAACCTTGTGCATTTAAGCGTCAGATTTTCAACAGAAAAAGAATTGAAACAGTTTCAAGACCTGCTCTATGAAAAATCGGGGCAAGGCGTTTCATTCACGGGACTGTTGGAAGCAATGGTCAGCGAAGTGACTATTGTAACCGCTGTTCATAACATCAAGTCCAACAAGGGCAGCAAAACTGCCGGTGTGGACAGGATGAAAATGGACAAGTATCTGCAAATGCCAAAAGAAGAACTATTTCAGTTGATTCAATCAAATATCTCCAATTACAAGCCGAAGCCAGCCAAACGGAAGTATATCGAAAAGGCAAACGGCAAAAAGCGACCTCTGGGTATTCCCACTGTATTGGATAGGATTATACAGGAATGTATGCGACTGATTCTGGAACCGATATGCGAAGCGAGATTCTATCCGCACAGCTATGGTTTCCGTCCTTACCGGGCGCAGAAGCACGCTATCCGGGATATTGTCAATGTCATCAATGCAAGTGTGAAATCCAAAGACCAGCCGGTATGGGCAGTCGAGGGAGATATAAAGGGCTGTTTTGACAACATCAATCATAGATTGTTGCTGAAAAAGCTATGGCGAATCGGAATCCACGATAAGAGGGTTCTGAAAATCATCAGCCAAATGCTAAAAGCCGGATATATCGATCAGGACTTATACCATGCAACAGAAATGGGAACACCACAGGGCGGTATATTATCTCCGTTGCTGTCCAATGTGTATCTCAATGACTTTGACTGGTATGTGGGGCGCTGCTATATGGAGCCGCACCGTCAATGCAAGCACAAATGCAACGATACCCGAAGGCTGAAATGGTCTGGAATCACCCCGAAATACAATTTTCGCTATGCGGATGATTGGGTGATCCTGACCTCTACGGAACAGGAAGCGTTCCGTATGAAGCATGAACTGACAAAGTATTTTAAGCATCGCATGAAGTTGGAACTGTCACAGGAAAAGACCTATGTAACCGATTTGAGAAAGAATGGTATTCATTTCCTCGGTTACATAGTCAAGGCAGAACGAAAGAGGAAAACACCAGACCCAGCCACATGGTCAGATAATCTGGTAGGAAAGCCATTCCCTGATATGGAACGATTGACGAAGAAAATCCATACCTTGCAAAAAGAAGTTAGGAAAATTGGATTATACACGCAATCCAACACGCAGGCGGCTCAAATCCAGTATGTGAACTCCGTGATTATGGGACTGGCACAGTATTTGCAACCCTCTATCTGTTCTCATGCCTACCATGCCATTGACCGTAGAGTGAATAATACGGCGTTGGCAGTATGGAAAAACCTGTTTCCCAAGCAGTACAACCAAATGCAGGTGCCGTTAAAGGAATTAAGTAATCTGCCACATCGGCACGAAGGTTATGACAGTAAAACCTTCGCAATTCAAATTGATGGGAAATGGTTCGGAATAACCTATGCGTTTATTACACACAGTCGTTATGAAAGCAAACCATTTGACCAGAAAATGACCCCTTATACGGAGGATGGACGCAGGCGGTATGTAAATTATCGTACCAAGCATAAACCGTTGCCCTGTGACCGCCCCTCCATCAATACACCCGAAGATATAGCCTTATCCATCTACGCTAGCGGCAAGGGATGGAAAGCCAATTTCGAGTATTTTATGAATCGGGAATATGCCTACAACCGAGATAAGGGAAAATGCAAATGCTGTGGTAGATATTTCTCTGAACTGATTCCGAAACATTGTCATCATGTAAATCCACGACTTCCGATTGAAAGAATCAACAAAGTTCCAAATTTAGCATGGCTATGTATACCGTGTCACCGCATGGTACACAACAGTCCTATACCGCCAGAGTTGGATGCCAAGGCGGTACGCAAAATCAAGAAATATCGTGAAAAACTCAAAAAGTGAAATTTACAAGTGCGCTGTATTCGTGAGGGTACAGATGCAATGAAATCAGTAGAAAGTAAGTCAATCTGATGGTAGGCCGGGTGCGCTGAAAGGTGCACGCCCGGCGTGAGACGGGGGAAAATCCGGAGGAAACGAATGTGCGGCTTCGCCGCACATCACGTTCAAAGGATTACCTATCGTCATTGTTCCTTTATACCAAGATGCGTAATGTGGCGGGAATCGCACAGTCGGAGGCACAGAAGTCCTCGGATATGTTTGCAAAGTGTCAGTATTTAGACGAGTTGACAGGCGGTAAGGGTGTGACTTTTGCGACGGGTACACCAATTTCAAACAGTATGACGGAGCTTTACACCAATATGTGTTACCTTCAGTATGGTACTCTTCAGAAGCTGGGGCTTGGACACTTTGACAGTTGGGCATCCTCTTTTGGAGAAACGCAGACAGCCATTGAGCTTGCACCGGAGGGAACCGGATACCGGGCAAAGACAAGGTTTGCAAAGTTTTTTAATCTCCCGGAACTGATTGCACTTTTTAAGGAGAGTGCAGATATTCAGACACCGGATATGCTCAATCTCCCCGTGCCGGAAGCAGAGTATGAAAATGTGGTGCTAAAGCCAAGTGAATATCAGCAGGACATGGTGGCATCTTTGGCAGAACGGGCAGAAGCCGTGCGAGACAGACAGGTACAGCCATATGAGGACAATATGCTAAAGATTACAAATGACGGAAGAAAGCTGGCATTAGACCAGAGGCTTATCAACGATATGCTGCCGGATGATGAAAATTCAAAGGCAAGCACCTGTGTGGAAAAGGCATTTGAAATATGGGAGCAGACAAAGGAGCAGAAATCAACGCAGCTTATTTTCTGAGACCTGTCAACACCGAAAGGAGATGGTACCTTTAATGTTTATGAGGACATCCGCAACAAGCTGATCGAAAAGGGTGTCCCACCGGAAGAAATTGCATTTATACATGAAGCAAATACAGAGCTTAGGAAGGCGGAGTTGTTCGGAAAAGTAAGAAGCGGACAGGTCCGTTTTTTACTTGGTTCCACACAGAAGATGGGAGCTGGAACCAATGTGCAGGACAGACTTATCGCACTGCACCACCTTGATGTGCCCTGGCGTCCTTCTGATGTAGGACGGATTTTGCGGACATTCAAAATAAAAAAGAA
>ULWR01008652.1_pt1 | contig 10730 bp, 8 predicted proteins | sample 1960531 | NCBI WGS metagenome assembly ULWR01 (sample SAMEA4835817, study PRJEB28245) | human gut metagenome | biome: gut microbiome; material: fecal sample | place: Denmark | collected 2008
GGGGCATTGACAACGGTTCTTGCGATGGTATTATATCTTTGGAGCAATTCACAGGCAGTTTACGTGCACCGTGGAGCAGTGACTGATGTTTCAATCGCTCAGGAATTTGCCGCCCAGCCGCTCTTTTTCCTGCGGTTTCTGCTGAAAGCGGTGGCATCGTCGGTGATCGGCGTGGCGCAGATTCAGGAGCTGGAGGCAGGAAGCCCCTGGTTTGTCCGGCTGCATCTGGTGTATCTGCTGGGGCTGGCAGTGTTTGTTTCGTATCTGCTGGCACTGTATCTGAATGTGCGGTTTCAGCTTTATAAAAAGACTATTTTTCCGCTTCTGCTGGTTCTCAGCGGCGGCTGTAACCATCTGCTGGTGCTGGCGGCGCGGTGGATTTTCCTGAAGGACGAGTACGGGATGTCCTCGCGGTACGAGATACAGTATCAGATGGGAATTGTAGGAATTCTGCTTACGTTTGCACTCGTCTGGAGTATGTGCCGGGAAAAGGCGCAGGAAACAGAGGCAGATAAGGCGAAAACACGCGTGCCGGAGAAACGGGCAGCCCGCACACTTTTAAAGGTCTGTATGCTGGCATTTACCGTGCTGATGGTCTTTGGAAATGCATGGACAACCCGGGCAGAAATCCGGACAGCGCCGTACCGGAAAGCATATTTACAGGTATCAAGGGAGCTGGGACGGAATTACCGGACGGCGAGCGATGAGGATCTGGAAACCTACCTGCATAACGACCCGGATGCAGTGCGGGATGCGATGAGAATTTTGGAAGAAAACCATTTGAATATATTTCGATAAAAACGATGGACAGAAGGAGAAGTGCAATGAAAGTTGTAATATTAGCGGGTGGATTCGGCACACGAATCAGCGAGGAAAGCCATTTAAAACCAAAGCCAATGATCGAGATCGGAGAACAGCCGATTCTCTGGCATATCATGAAGCACTATTCCCAGTATGGATTCAATGATTTTGTGATCTGCCTGGGCTACAAACAGTATGTAGTAAAAGAGTATTTTGCTGATTATTTCCTGCATACGTCGGATGTGACCTTCGATCTGGCGAAGAACGAGATGCAGGTGCATAACAATTATTCCGAGCCGTGGCGCGTGACGCTGGTCGATACCGGACTGCACACGATGACGGGCGGTCGTATCAAACGTATCCGCGATTACATTGGGGATGAGACGTTCATGCTGACCTACGGCGACGGCGTTTCCAACGTGGATCTGGACGCGCTGGTGGCATTCCACAAGCAGCACGGCAAGATCGCGACCCTGACCGGCGTCAACATCGGACAGCGTTTCGGTGTCATGGATGTTGACAGCGACGGACACATCCGCGAGTTCCGTGAGAAGAACGATGATGACGGCAAGATCGTCAACGGCGGCTTCATGGTACTCGAACCGGGCGTCTTTGACTATATCGAGGGCGATGATACCGTCTTTGAGAAAGCGCCGTTGGAGCAGCTTGCCAAGGAAGGACAGCTGATGGTATACTGCCACGACGGTTTCTGGAAATGTATGGATACCCAGCGTGACAAGATGCAGCTGGAACAGATGTGGCAGGAAGGCAATGCGCCCTGGAAGCTGTGGAAATAATGTACTGTAAGGGAAAATTCAAGGAATATACACAAATCCTGTAAGAAAGTATGATATAATGAGCGCAGAAGGAAAGAATGCGGCTGCGAAGCAGACATATTCTTTTCTTGCGCCATTAACGAACGAACAGCCATGCGAAGCAGGGCGGTAGAGCGCGATAGCGCGGGTTCGTGAGTGGACGGGTGAGAAATATAATAAGAGCACTCAGCAAAGATAATGGAGTGATGAAATCACGAAATTAATTAAAAAGAGGAAAACCATGGAACTTCTTGATTTTTATAAAGGAAAACGGGTCCTTGTGACCGGTGACACAGGCTTTAAGGGAAGCTGGCTGGTCCGCATCCTCCATCTGGCGGGGGCGGAGGTGACCGGCTATGCGCTGAAAGCGCCAACCGAGCCGTCGATGTTTGAGATCCTGCATCTGGGGGAGACGATTCACCATGTGGATGGGGATGTGCGCGATTTTGCCCATTTAAAACAGGTGTTTGATGAGACGAAGCCAGAGATTGTACTCCATCTGGCAGCGCAGCCGATCGTGCGCGAGTCGTACCGGGATCCGGTCGGCACGTATGCGGCGAATGTCATGGGTACGGTTCATGTGCTGGAATGCGCCAGACAGTGTGAATCCGTCCGCTCTCTCGTCAATGTGACGACGGACAAGGTTTATGAAAATAAGGAATGGGAGTACGGTTACCGCGAAAATGACCCGCTGGACGGCTATGATCCGTATTCCAATAGCAAATCCTGTTCGGAGCTGGTGACACACAGCTATAAGCAGTCGTTCTTCACGGACGGTCGCTGCGCCGTCTCAACCTGTCGTGCTGGCAATGTGATCGGCGGCGGTGATTTTGCGGCGGACCGGATCGTGCCGGACTGCGTGCGCGCAGCGGAAAAGAAAGAGCCGATCATTGTGCGGAATCCGCATTCGACGCGCCCGTTCCAGCATGTGTTAGAGCCGCTGTTTTTGTATCTGACGGTGGCAAAGGCGCAGTGGGAAAATGCGGAGCTGGCGGGCTGCTACAACGTCGGACCGGATGACTGTGACTGCGTCAATACAGGACGTCTGGCGGATCTGTTCTGTGAAACATGGGGCGGCGGGATGCATTGGATCAACCGCTATGACGGAGGTCCGCATGAGGCGAATTTTCTGAAACTGGATTGTTCCAAAGTGAAAAAGGTATTTGGCTGGAAACCGCACTTCCATGTAGAAGAGGCGATGGCTGCGACGGTGGAATGGTCGAAGAAGTGGCTTGCCGGAGCGGATATGCGCGAGGTGACGGATGAGCAGATCCGGGCGTATGCGGCTCGGTTTGAAGAAAAATAGATAGATGCAGGCGGCTGCACGAAAGGTGTGTCTGGCAGCAGGCAGAGCTGATACGGCTGCGGCAGAGAACGGTAGCAAAAGCAGGAGGAGAAACATGTCAGAAGAAAAAGTAACCCTGTCGGACGGAAAAGAGGCTGCGCGTCAGCAGATTCTCGATCTGGTGGCAGAGTATTGTGATAAATATCATAATCAGAAAAAAGAATTTACCGAGGGACAGCGGATTCCGTATGCGTCCCGCGTTTACGATAACCATGAGATGGTCAATCTGGTAGACAGTGCGCTGGAGTTCTGGCTGACCTCAGGACGTTACACCGATCAGTTTGAGGCGGGGCTTGCGAACTACCTGGGCGTCAAATACTGTTCCCTTGTAAACTCCGGTTCCTCCGCGAACCTGATCGCATTTATGGCGCTGACTTCCCCATTGCTGGGAGAGCGCCGGGTGTGCCGCGGCGATGAGATTATCACGGTTGCGGCAGGTTTCCCGACGACGGTAACCCCGGCGATCCAGTATGGCGCAGTTCCAGTGTTTGTGGATGTGACGATTCCACAATACAACATCGACGCCGATAAGCTGGAGGCGGCGCTTTCAGAGAAGACGAAAGCGGTTATGATCGCCCACACACTGGGAAATCCGTTTGATTTACAGAAGGTAAAAGAATTCTGTGACCGTCATAACCTGTGGCTGGTGGAGGACAACTGTGATGCCCTCGGAAGCCGCTATGAGCTGAACGGCGAGTGGCATTTTACCGGTACGATCGGAGATATCGGAACGTCCAGCTTTTATCCGCCGCACCACATGACGATGGGCGAGGGCGGCGCCGTGTACACGGACAATCCGCTTTTAAACAAGATTATCCGTTCCTTCCGCGACTGGGGACGCGACTGTGTCTGCCCGTCCGGCTGCGATAACCTCTGCGGTCATCGATTTGACCGCCAGTATGGTGAGCTGCCGCTTGGCTACGACCATAAATATGTATACTCCCATTTTGGATATAATTTAAAGGCGACCGACCTGCAGGCGTCGATCGGCTGCGCGCAGCTTGAAAAGTTTCCATCCTTCGTGGAGCGCAGAAAACACAATTTCGCCCGTCTGAAAGCGGGACTTGCCGGAACCGAGGACGCATATATCCTGCCGGTTGCCTGTGAGCATTCCGATCCGAGCTGGTTTGGTTTCCTTCTGACCTGCCAAGAGGGCGTGGATCGGAACAAGGTAGTCAAATATGTCGAGGAAAAGGGCGTGCAGACGCGTATGCTCTTTGCCGGAAACCTGATCAAGCATCCGTGCTTTGATGAGATGCGGAAAGAAAACTGCGGCTACCGCGTAGCCGGAACTCTGGAAAATACCGACCGTATCATGCGCGATACCTTCTGGGTCGGCGTTTATCCGGGCATGACAGATGAAATGATTGATTATATGGCAAAGACACTTCGTGAGGCATGCCGTCAGTAGGGACGGGGACCGCGGCAATTCACAGGCGGGGAGATACTCTGCCTGTAAGAAAATGCCTGTGAAAATGAGCCGCTGTGACAGAGAATGAACAGTTACAGGAGAAAATGAGGGGACAACCATCATGAATGAGGAAAAATCAGAGAGCCGCAGGGCGGTCAAACTGCCGCCGTATCCGGGGCTTGAGAAGGTTCACCGGGCGAATCTGCGCCTTTTGAAGGAGATAGACCGGATCTGCCGGAAATACAAGATTTCCTATATGCTGGATTCCGGGACACTTTTGGGCGCGGTGCGTCATGAGGGATTTATCCCGTGGGATGATGATGTCGATCTGGCATTTACACGTGCCAATTATGAGATGTTTTTGAAGGTAGCGCCGCGGGAGCTGCCGGAGGGAATGTCCCTGCTGCGCCCGGAGGAGATCCGGGGTGGCAAGGTGTTTTATGATTTTACAACGCGCGTCATCTATGACAACAGCCGCGTCCATGAGGACAATGAGCAGATGCAGTTTTATGAGGGAAAATTAAACCATCTCTGGGTGGATCTGTTCGTCCTTGACCGCCTGCCGGATAGTAAGGTGGGCGCGTGGAGCGCAAAATTTCTTCAGAAGGTCATTTATGGAATGGCGATCGCACACCGTGATCAGATTGATTTCAGCAAATACAGCCTGATGGATAAGCTGCGGGTTGGTGTGTTGGCAGGTGTGGGACACCTTGTCCCGATGCCGGTTTTATTTAAGCTGCAGAGACTTGCAGCGGCGAAGGATCGCAAAAAGAAGACGAAACACTGGTATTACAGCAATTACCAGCCGGATTATCTCTATGTAACGCTGGAGGGCGCATGGTGCGAGCACGCGGTGGATCTGCCGTTTGAGGACACAAAGCTGATGGTGCCGGTGGGCTATGAGCATGTGCTGGAGTGGATTTACGGCGACTATATGACGCTGCCGCCGGTGGAAAAACGGGTTCCGGCACATTCTTCGATAGCGATCGAAATTTTGGATGACCCGGATGCTTAATTGAAAGATGAAATATGAGTAAGAAAGATAAGAAAAAACGGACAGACAGCATGGAAGATAAGAAGAAAAATGAAACCAGACAGTCGACCATGCAGAACAGGATGGAAAATATGAACGGACAGAAACCAAAGACGATCTCGATCGTGATTTCTGTTTACAACGAGGAAAAGGCGCTGCATGAGTTCTATCGGGAGGCAACTCCGGTTTTTGAGGCGCTGCCATGGAATTACGAACTGATTTTTGTCAACGACGGAAGTGCGGACGCCTCGGGGCAGATTCTGGCAGAACTGGCGGCAGCGGATCCGCGGGTACGTGTGATCAACTTTTCCCGCAACTTTGGCCATGAGGCGGCGATGCTTGCGGGGCTGGACCACAGTAGCGGGGAGGGCATCGTGTGTATGGATGCCGATCTGCAGCATCCGCCGGAATGTGTGGCGCAGATAATCGAAAAATTCGAAGAGGGCTATGAGGTTATCAATATGGTCCGGACGAAAAATAAATCGGCTGGATTCATCAAAAACCTGACGTCTTCTGCTTTTTATAAATTTTTGAACAAGATTTCAGATGTGAAGCTGGAAAATAACGCATCCGATTTCTTTGCGCTGACTGCCAATGCGGCGCAGGTGTTAAAGACCAATTACCGGGAAAAAGTGCGTTTCCTGCGCGGCTATGTGCAGAATATCGGATTTAACCGGACGACCATCGAGTATGAGGCGAGAGCCAGGGTGGCGGGCGAGAGCAAGTACAGCATCCGGAAATTATTTAAATTTTCGATCAATACGATTCTCTGCTTTTCGGATCTGCCGCTAAAGCTCGGCATTTACTCGGGAATTATCGTGGGCTTTCTGGGGCTGCTTGTGATGCTGGAAACGATTTATGAGTGGGCGGTCAAAGGAACGCCCAATGGTTACGCGACGATCGTAGTGCTTTTATGCTTTATGTTCGCGATGCTGTTCGTGATTGTGGGAATTATCGGGGAGTATATCGCGATCCTGTTTACAGAATTGAAGGATCGTCCAATTTATATCGTTCATGATACAAAAGGATTTCCGGAAAAGGAAAGCTGACAGGAAGGAATCGTATGAAGAGATTAAGACGTTTACTGATAAGTTTGATGATCACGGCACTGATGGCTGCCGGAATGCCGATGACGGCATTTGCAAAGCCGGACTGGCCCTCGGATACGGGGATCGAGTCGGAGGCAGGCATTGTCATGGATGCGGACTCCGGGGCGGTTTTATTCGGGCAGAACATCCATGTGCAGAAGGCGCCGGCAAGTATCACGAAAATATTGACGGCGCTCGTAGTCATTGAGAACAGCAGTCTGGATGATACGGTCACATTTTCCCACGATGCCGTTTACAACGTGGAAGATGGCAGCGGAAACAAGAACGCCATCGAGGAGGGCGACACGCTTTCGGTGCGCGATTGTCTCTACCTGCTGCTGATGCGTTCTTCCAACCAGGCGGCGAATGCGCTGGCGGAGCATGTGGGCGGAAGCCGCGACGGTTTTGTGAAGATGATGAACGAGAAGACGGCGGAGCTTGGCTGTGAGAACAGCCATTTTGCGAATCCGTCCGGTCTGAATGACGACACACAGCTTACCTCGGTGTATGATATGGCGCTGATCGCATCGGCAGCGTATAAAAATGACACGCTTTTAACGATCAGTGAGGATAAGAGCTACCGATTACCGGCGACGAAGAACAATCCGGACGGTGTGACCATCCAGCCGGAGCACAAGCTTCTTATCACGACTGACACAGAGAGTCCGAACTATTATCCATATGCGGTAGCCGGAAAGACCGGTTACACATCGATTGCCGGGCAGACGCTTGTTACCTATGCGATCAAGGATGACAGACACCAGATCGCGGTCACGATGAAGAGTACGCAGGCGACCCATTATCAGGATACGATTGCATTGATGGATTTCGGCTTTCTACGATTTAAAAATGTAAATATTTCGGAAAATGAGACGGCATACACAAGCGGCGATCAGCCGGTGCAGATCGGAGACAATAGCTATCAGCCGTCCGATTTATCGATGGATACGTTGGCAGTCATCACACTCCCGAAGGATGCTTCGTTTGCGGATGCGGAGAAGACGGTGGTAACAGATCTGCCGGAGGATGCGCCGCAGGGTGCGGTGGCACTGCTTTCTTACAAATACAATGACCGCAAGATTGGACAGGTGTATCTGATCAGCGCATCGGCGGCAGAAGCGGAAGCAAACGGGGAGATGGCTTCGGATGACGGAAATACGGCATCGGATCCGGCAGCATCCAATACAGGTGCGTCCGGAAAATCGAAGCAGGCGAAATCTTCGTTCCACCTGACCCTGCCGAAACTTCCGAAAGTATCGGTGAGAACGGTGCTGATTGTGGTCGTCAGTGTGCTTCTGGCAGCGGCGTGTGCGGCGCTTGTATGGCTGTTCTACCGGCGTCACCAGGAAGAAAAGAGACGTCAGGAGGACCGGATAAAACGGAGAAGACAGCGTCTGCAGGAGATCGGCTGTTCGCAGGAAGAGTTTGAAAAACTGCTTGAAAAGCGGATGGGCGCGTCCTACTGGGCGTCTGGCACAGCGGAGGCAGATGCAGCCGCGTCCCGGCTGGCAGAGAGTGGAAAAGCAAGAACTGGTTCCACGGAAAAGAAGCCGCTGAAAGAAAAACTTGCACAGAAAGAGGCAGAGGATGCCAAAACACAGCAGGGTGTGCAGGAGGATGACACAGAGCTTACGGTTGAGGATCTGGATTGACAACCTGGATGCGCTAAATGGCGGTAAAATGGTCCGGATGGATTGTTTACGGGAGATTTTGGAAAGTATGAAGATTTTTTGAATTTTTCTAAAATGACTACAAAAACAAAAGGCGATATTATATAATATCCATGCGGTTCGGACTGGTTCCGGCTGTGAATGAGTGAATGAAGGGATAGAAGAACACGATGAAAAAACTTCTGATAATGATGGTTGCGTGTATGGCGCTGCTCAGCGGATGCACGGAGAGTACGATTGTAAAACCGACTTCTGAGACGGTAGTCGGAGATCCGAATTTTGAGACACAGGAAAATGTTGAGATTGACTGGACACAGGTCAGCACGGACGCGGAAGACATGTTCAAGGATACAAGTACCTACGAGTACGGCCGCGATTTCCATTTCTATATGGAGCCGAACAAGAAACAGATCATGCTGATATGGGTAGTTGCGGATGATCTGCCGGATGATCAGATAGGAACTTATGCGGAAGATCTAATCAAGGGATTCAACGACATTGTCCACACCCAGGACTTCTCGATTGAGATGTCCGGTGAAGATTCCTACGGCGGACTGTGGAAACAGTATGCACTGTCCTACAGCATCGTTCCGGAGAGCGACCAGGATAACGAGGACGCATGGTTTATCAGCGGTTCCTATGAGGCTGGCGCGGATTTCAAACTTCCGGATACCAAAGAGCTGATTTCCAAGGTGAAAGAGAAGGAAGCAGCAGGCGAGTACGATACGACTGAGGCGGAGGAAGAGACAGAGAACGCAGAATAAGAGGTTGTCTGCACAGACACGGGATATTTTCTGTGTATAATTAAGAGAAAAGTGATCACAAAAGCTGTCATATGAGAAACAGATGAGTGTTTCTCATATGACAGCTTTTATTTACCAGGAACCGAAGTACGTGTTTTTAGTCAACGGGTAGTCCGCTGTGATAAGACTCATTCCCCAGTTCAGCCAGAAGCGGCGATAAATCCTGTTTATCTAACGGCACATTGTCTGTGACGGCGCTGTTTAAAAGCGCATAGACACGGCTGCATTTGTCCAATGTTTCATGGAAGAGATCAACAAACGAGGCGGTTGAGACGCGGGTCGGATCCCACGGGTTGCTCCATGCTTCGTGGTTTAGGTTACAGCTGCTCCGGTAGTCGGTTACGGAGTCCGTTACCATTTTCGCGGAAGCAACTGGGTGGTTGACGAAGATGGATTCGACCTGTGCAATGCCGAATTTTTTCTTGCCGTTCTTGTCCGAGAGTGTCCGGCAGCCGAAGCGCAGCGCCCAGATGGAGCGGTGCACCATCGCTGGAGTAACCTGGAAGTTGTTGCGGTAGGTGATCGGATAATAGGTTTCGTTGATGCAGGAAGCCAGGAAATGGGAAATAAACTGGATTTCCTGTCCATTTAGACAGATCGTGGCGGTCTGGTTAAATTCGGACGGCTTCTTTTTTTTATATTTCCAGAGCAGGATCGCGTCGAGCTCATTTTCCAGATGTGCGTGCATCCCGTGATGCATGGAGGTCGGGGCATCCACCGGATAGCCGATGCGCCCGTACACGTAAGGATGACAGATCGAATCGGCAATGTAATGGTTCATAAATCCGGCCAGATAGGAGATGGCTTCCTCCTGCTGCTGGCGCGAGCGGATGGTTCCAATACGGCGCAGACAGCACTCAAAAAAGGCGTTTACCTTGTGTTCGTGCATATAGGAACCGACGTTGCGGTAATCGCGATGGCGCAGGATCGGGATATTATAGAAAAACATATCCGGTCCCTGCAGACCGAGCTGGTAGAGCCAGCGGTATTTGGCGATCGTGTGTTTTAAGGGTGTGAACGGCATATCGTTGTATGCTTTCATGCCGAATATATAGTGAGTGGTAAAACCTGGCATATTGTTTTCATCCTTTCCAGAAGGACAGAGATTTGGAAATTTGTCCGCCTGTCCGATATGCTTATTGTAGCACTGCCGGTCTGGTTTGTCATGGGGTTTGCGGATGTTTACAGAAAGTGTAAGAAAATGTGGATGGAAAGAGAGTTCTCGGAAGGCAATATCACGGCTTGGAGAATGAAATATCATAGTAAATCATAAGATTGGTTTGATAGAGTGAAAATAGATATAGAAAGGTGCTCGGATGGAAGCGCTCAGAATCGTACAGAAAATGGTGTGGGGACCGTGGCTTCTGGGACTGTTTCTGGCGGTTGGAGTCCTCTGCATGGTGCGTCTGCGGGGATTTCCGATCCGTCATATCAGAGTCTGGTGGAGAGAGACGGTTGGGAGCGGCGGGAAAGGACAGCTTTTGACGACCTGCACCGCGCTGGCGGCGACGGTCGGAACGGGAAATATCACGGGCGTGGCAGCCGCGTTGGCGATCGGTGGTCCGGGTGCTGTGTTCTGGATGTGGGCGGCGGCATTTCTGGGGATGGCTCTGGCATATACGGAGGTTTATCTGGGAATTTTGTATGGGGGCGGACCTTATGTCTATCTGGAAAATGGGGCTGGAAGCTGTTTTGCTGGAAAATGCTATGCCCTGTTTTGCGTGCTGGCGTCGCTTGGAATGGGATGTATGGTACAGGCGGGGG
>ULWR01031433.1_pt1 | contig 10564 bp, 10 predicted proteins | sample 1960531 | NCBI WGS metagenome assembly ULWR01 (sample SAMEA4835817, study PRJEB28245) | human gut metagenome | biome: gut microbiome; material: fecal sample | place: Denmark | collected 2008
AAAGACCCTGCCGCTGCGAGACGGTGGATTAAAAAGCGTGCTAAAGAACTCGGGAAAGAGTCGCTTCTTCCTGAGTCCTGGGAATAATTTAGGAGTTTTCTTCGGGAAACTCTTTGATTATTCAAGATAACGTAATATATTTGCGTAATCAAATTTAACTGTAAGGAATATGACGACACTAATAGAAAAATCAATTTTGAATGAAAGATTAGAAAAATCTCGTTCAGGCACATATGCTGATACTTCTGAGAATAGACGCAAACATCGCGTGGGGCAGAAGTACGGTTCTGAAAAGAAAGAGGAAGAGAAGCCTGAAAAGACTGACCCCAATAAGATGAGTCCGGAACAGCAACTTGAGGCTATCAATAAGGTCATCGCTGCTGTCAACGAAGGAAAGTTGAAACTTCCCCCTGAGGAAATCAACACTCTCGTAGCGAAGAAGACTATGGCGGAAGAGGCTGTTAAGCAAGCCAAAGGCGAAAAGAAACCTGAGAAGAAGGAAGAGCCCAAGAAAGAAGTGTCTGGACAGGCTTCCGAAGCCGATAAAGAGGATTTGCGGGAGGCTCGTAAGAAATTGGCTTATTTACAAGACAACGAAGAACGCTTAATCAAGCGTGACGGGAAGGAGAAATATGAAGAACGCTTGAAACAGGCAAAAGACGAGGTTGCTGAATTGAAAGGCGAGAAGCCGAAAGAGGAAAAGAAGCCAGAGGCGAAGTCTGAGGAGAAAGAGGGGTTAGATGAAGATGGAGAACTTGTTACCATCACTCACGATAAAGAGAAATTTGAGAGATACCGTATTTTTAGGGATTTACATGCTGCAAGAATGAAAAGAGGGACTTCTCCTAATCTTTCTAAGATGGGGTATCTTAAAAATTCTGGGGATGTCAATAAAAAAGGCAACGAAAAATATTACGAACTTCAGAAAGAATTTGGTGATAAGAAGTATGCCTTTAAAGAGAAAACCCAGGAACAGGAACCAAAAGGAGAAAAGAAGCAGGACAAGGCTTCTGACCCTATTTATCAGGTTCAGCAAAAGAAGAAAGAAGCCTCGAAGAAGTATGACAGTAAGCGTGAAGAGGCTCGCCAGAAGTATGACAAAGAGGCTGATGAAATTCGAAGCGAAATTGACAAACTGTACGAAAGCGACCATCCGGATGCTGCTAAGAAGCGTAAAGAACTGTGGAACACTCTGAAGGAAAAGACTAACAAATACGATGCGGAAACATCACGGTTGAAAGACGAGTATGAGGCTGAGTATAAGAAATTAGACGAGGCTGAAGACAAACTGTATGACCAGCGTCAGAAAGAAGAAACTTCAGAAGAGGTGAAAGAGTCGTACACCCGTGTCAAGTTTGAGGATGTCCCTAACAGCGGAAAGGTCAATTTGAAGAAATACCTGTCAGAGAAAGTTCGACAGGGGGTTGATGAAAAGTGGTCAAACATTAAGAATATCCCTACCGACAATCTTAAGAAGATGGAGAAAGGACTTGTGAACGATTTAAATAAGAACTTTGAAGCAATCAAGAAGTCTCAGAGAGCGGAGTTGCTTTACTCTATAATGAAAGTTAAGGGGGAACTGGAAAAGCGTGGTAAAGAGAGCCAAAAGAAAGAATAAGGATATCATGCTTTATTAGTGCCGTTTTTGTTTGTAAATTTGTATCGTTTAATAAATGTAGAATTAAAACATAAAAGAGATGAAGAAATATGTTTATTCGAAAGGTGCGGAGGCTGTTACGGTTGAGACCGATGGGTTAGCAACTATCAACAACTTTATGGTGACCGGACTTATTGGTAAAAATTATCATGGTCTGGTACAGGCTGGTCTGAATTTCAAGATGGGGGACGAAGTAACTATCCCGATGATGTTGAATGCTGCTAAGACCTGTGAATGTAAGGTAGAATGCTACGAGGGCAATGAACTTATCATCGATGAGTCTGCTGACTTTACAAGTGGCGTTCCTGCCGAAGTAGGTACAATCTTCGGGTTGCAACTGGGTGTGGCTTTTAACGAAGCGACTTATTATGCTGTGGTTCCTAAATCATATACAGACAAGTACGATTACGCTGCTTCTAAGGCATCGCTGCCTTGGCTGGTTGCGAAGTTCAAGAAAATCGCTGCTGACGCTGATAAACAGGAAACATCAGAGTATCAAGTGCAGGTATTTGCCGACGAAAGACAACTTGAGTTCCGTGGAAATTCTGCTGACTTGGGCAAGTTGAGCGAAGACAAGAAAACGCTGACCGCAAAGGCTTCCAATTCACTGATGTTTGAAATTGTGAAAGACTTGGGTATTTTGCGTCCGGAAATGGTAACTTGGTTCACTATCCGTTTCATTTACGGTGGTCGTACCTATGAAGCCAAAACATACGTCACTCCTGGAACTATTTAATTATGGGAAGTAAGAAGAACCGTTCATCAAAAAACAGGAGTTCAGTGGGAGCCAATAATGTGGCTCCCATAGACGGTCTTGATGGACTGTCTCTTCAGGAACTCCAAATCATGGCTCAGGCTGCTCCGATAGCGTTGAGGAACCGTCTTCAGAAGTCCCTAAACTCAGAGAATTTTGAAGAGGTGATGAAGGCACAAGCGTTTATCGCTGAGCAACAGAAGCACGGCAGGAGAGCACCCCAGCCGGAAATTAAATCAATCCTTTGGAACCCGTCGGAGATAGGCTTCAATGGTAAGGGGTATCGCGACCCGAACAACGGTATAGCATTTGGGACTCTAAACCGAATGGGCGATATCTTCATCATTAAGGCTATCATCAACACACGTATTGAACAGGTTCAGAACTTTTTGAAGTACAGCGTTGACGACCAGAAGCCAGGATACCAAATTCGTTACAAGCGAAGTCCAGGCTCGGAGGGTTCTGACGAAAAGGAACTGTCAGCAAAAGACAAGAAGATTGTCGATTACATAGTTCGTTTCCTTGAAGACGGTGGAGAGAATGACAAATGGGAATGCGAGGACAACTTTCAAGAGTTTACCCGTAAAGTATTGAGGGACTCCCTTGTGCTTGACCAGATGACATTTGAACTCGTTCGTGCAAGGAACATGAACCTCAAGAAGTATCGTGCTGTTGACGCTGCCCTGATACGACAGTTAGACACAAACGACCCACGATACAGACAGATGTTCGAGAACTTCCGCTGGCATGGTTATTTGCCTCGCTATGCTATGGTATGGGATGGGCAGATTATCCGCCACCCTGTATCAGATGAGTATGTAGTTTTCTATCCGTGGGAGTTGGGTTATGGTATCCGTAACAAGACGACCAACGTGTTGCGTAATGGATACGGCTGTTCGGAGTTGGAAACGCTGATTGAAATCGTGACATGGATTTTGTGGGGAATGCAGTACAATGGTAACTTCTTCAAACAAGGTAGTCAGCCGAAAGGCTTTATCAATGTGAAGAACGGAAACGTCGACCAAGGAACCCTGAACGAGTTTCGTCAGGATTGGAAACAGACGATGAGTACCGTGTACAATTCTCACAAGATACCCGTCATTCAGGGGATAGACCTTGAGTGGATTGATTTACAGCAGACGAACCGAGACATGGAGTTCACTGAATGGATTAAATTCCTATTGGTGATTGCGTGTGCCGTGTACCGTATGGACCCATCGGAGTTGGGCTTTCAATTCCAGGACGCTGCCCGTATATTTGGACAGGAAGGACAGAAGGAACGTCTTGACCACTCTAAACAGAAAGGTCTGACTCCGCTGTTAGTGTTCTATCAGAATATCCTGAATAAGTATATCATCAGCGAAATTGACGACCGCTTGGAACTCGTGTTTACAGGTATTGAAATCGAGGACGAGGCAGCACAGGTTGAACTGGATAAGAAGAAGTCCGAGGCTGGCTTTGTATCGCTTGAGGATATGTTTGAAAAGTATTCAGGTAGAAAGTTCGACCCGAATAAGGACACTATCCTTAACACGGTGTATCAGTCGGCTCAGAGCAACAAAATGATGGGTGGTGAGGGTATGAACGAAATAGTCGATGGCGAAGAAGGGAACAACTCACCTAAAACAGCGGAAGAGGCTATACAGGCGATGATGGTCGAAAAGTCTATGGAGAATCCTATTCTCGGAAAGGCTTTGGAGTTCATTGATTCACAATTAGGAATAAGAAAATGAAAGCACCAGCATCACCCCGAATTCATCATCACGTCGACCCGATGAGATATCCAAAGGTTCAAAAGGAATACGAGGGTAAAGGAAAGAATGCGTTCAACGCTGTTAAACTGTTCGGAGACGTTGTTGAAACTATGGTTGAAATACAAAAGAAGAAAAGATAATGTTATTCACGGAAGATGAAATAAAGAAGATTTTGGCAAACATCGACCTCGCAGTAGTGAAGATGGTTGCACAGGTGTTGGGGAAAGACTACCTAACAACTGAAGACCTTGCGCTCCTGAAGAAGAAAGGGGTTGACTTGGTGAAACTGATTCCTAAATTCCCTTCCCATTATCAAGCGTTTCTTTTTGGTCGTGTTTCGGCTGCTGTTGGGACGAAAGCCACCGCTCAGATGACTTACCCCGAGTTTACTGCGTTTCTGTCTAAAATGGGCTTATTTGAGCCCACAGCGAGGGAAATGGCGTTCTACAAGGTTGCCGCCAACAAAACTTATACTCATATCAAAGGATTTGCCGACCGCATCAAGAACGATGTCCGAGCGTCAATTTCCGCAGAGGAACTCAGTTACTTACAGGCTCAAGAGCAGGCAAAGGCTGATGCGACTTTACGGAAGGAGATGCTCGAAGGCACGTTCGAGAAGCGTTCCGTCAAGAAGATTACTTCAAACCTCGCTAACCAGATGAATGATTGGCAGCGGGATTGGGGGCGTATCGTTGAGACGGAAAGTCAAGATATATACAATCTCGGAAGAGCCGAAATCATGATGGAAGAAGACCCCGACCCGTTGGTTTACTTCGATGTCTTCCCTGGAGCCTGTCGTCATTGCATACGACTGTACCTAACAGGGGGTATCGGGAGCCAGCCACGGGTGTTCAGGCTTTCGGAACTCATGGCGAACGGTACGAACTATGGTGTAAAGTCGAAAGATTGGAAAGCGACGATACACCCTGTTCACCCGTTCTGTCGGTGCGACTTGCGTTATGTTCCGAAGGGATATGTATGGAACCCTGACACACATCAGTTCGAGCCTCCTAAGAATTATGAAAGAAAGGTTGAACGGAAGAGTCGAGCGAAGATAACAATTGGAAATAAAGAATATACAGTCTAAAAGATGATAATTATGAACTTGAAGAAATTTTTAGGAATTCAATCAACCCAAGAAAAGGTTGAGGACTATCGGAAGTTGAAAGGTCAGTTGGCGAACCTTGAAACTTTGGGTCAGGAATTGTCCGACAAGTTTTCAATTCAGAAGTCTGTCATTGACGGTGTGGATGGTTTACCTGAGGAGAAGAAATCCGAAGTATTTGAAAAGTACAGAGGATTCCTAAAAGAGCACCAGAAGGAAGTTTCGTCAGCCGTGAATGAAAGAAACAAGATATTGAAATCGCTCGAGGCATACCGTAACGACCCCGACGTTGGTGACATCTGTAAAGGTATTGACGCTCTCGAACAGGCTGAAGAGGCTTATCGTGGTGGCAAACTGTCTAAACAGGTGTATTTCGATATCGTGAAGTCAATTACAGGCGAGCCGACAAAGTACGCTGACGTGGTTGCTTTTGACAAGGATGGTAGAGTCCTCGTTTTACATCGTGTTGAGAACTTTGTTCCTACTGGTAAGGTATGTATCCCTGGAGGTCATGTCGACCCAGGAGAGGACTTTGAGACGGCTGCGCTTCGGGAACTTAAAGAGGAAACAAATCTTGACCCAATTGAGGGGAGGGGAATTGTGTACCTCGGAGAGCACAAGACAGAGGATGCGCATATCAAGTATTTCCAAGTTTGGGTGGATTGCTTGCAGCCTGTAACAGTTGATGCATCGGAACATTGTTTCGCTGAATTCATTGACTTGGGACAGATTCCTTTGAAGCCGTTTATCTTCGACCAAGGAGAGATAGTTCTTGACATGCTGATGAAGCCACATCAAATAGAGGAAACCAAACCTCTGATGAAAGCCTTATCGGAAGGACGTATCACTCCCGAAGCATTCGTTCCGGGATTTACATCAATCCTGAAAAAGGCTTTGGACATCGAAGCCGTGAAACCGCTTGAACCGGAATCTATGGACGGGGACAAACGAAAAGTTTCTGTACCTGTACGAGACCCGATGAAGTGTGTTGAAACCATCATGAAAGGTATCAGCGGAGCGGAGGAAGTAACAGTTGGGACAAACGGTCATCTCAAATTTGTGAAGCCTCTAATCATCCATGACACTCGTTACCGTGAAGACCCGTCGACCAACCGCTTAACAGAGGTTGAGATAGTGTTCACAGGCGACGACAACGACATGATGCGTATTCTCGAGGAAATGAAATATTCGTTGATGACTGGACCCATGAAAGTCCGGACTCCTCAAGAAGAATTTATGGCAGCGAATGAGCGTGGAACCGATTATGTTGGAGACCCGATATTTGTAACTTTCTAAAATGATTTGTAACTTTGTCACAAATTTATAAAGTGGAAGTATGAAGAAGCAGACCCCAAATGATTTTAACTTCTGGTTGCCGATAGACTTCATGAAGTCTGACGCTGCCGAGTATCCTCGTGGTGATGACCGTCGCTACGAGAATATGATATTTGAGGGTATCGCGAGTGACGACAGCAAAGATTATCAGGGTGACTCAATGGAGCCCAATGGGTTCGTTATAGACTACTTCCTCAAGCATGGTTTGTTCAATCTTGACCACTTAACAGTTCGAGCAAAAGAATTGAAAAGTAGGTTTTGGATTGGTGAACCGCTTGACGGGAAGATAGTCGATAACAAATTTTGGGTGAAAGGAAAGTTATGGAGCGAGTCTCCCGAGGCAAGAGCCTTTTGGGACAAGTGTATTGAAATGCGCGAAAGCGGTTCAACCAGAAAGCCTGGAATGTCTATTGAGGGAAAAGCCTTGGAGCGAGACCCGAAGAACGAAAAACATATCACGAAGGCAATTATCAATAATATTGCGCTGACGTTTACTCCTGTAAACTTCAATTCGTATATCGATTTCGTGAAAGGTATTCAATCTCAGGATTTCATTCCTACTGGTGATTTACTCAAGAGCCAACTCAAGCGTGATGTCATGTTCGAACAGGTGATAGGGAATAAGAGGATTGTCATCGATTCAAAATTCCGTATTATCCAAGAGGGCATTTGATGACTCATTTTAGGGAAAAGAAATTTTGTAATATTTTTAATCCGAAAAATTAAAGTAGTATGGCACAATTAACTGATGAACAAAAAAATGACGACCTCGTAAAATCATTGCTTGGCAGTGGGTTTACAGAAGAGGTGATTGCTGGTTGGATTGAATCCGGCTCAATCAAATTGGAAAAGTCGGTTCAAAGTGGTCCGGATGACCATGGCGAAGGCGACGGTGATGGAAATCACGAGAAGAAGGAAAAAGACAAGGACAAGAAAGAGGGAGAAGGCGATGACGACTCCGACCTCGAAAAGGGTAACGGCTGTGGCGATGGCGACAAGAAAAAGGACGACATTGCGAAGTCACTTTCTGACGACATCATCAAGAGTATTGAGGACAGCCTGTTTGGCAAGTTTAATCAGTCTCAGGATGACCTGCTGAAGTCTATTCCGGCTATCGTAGAAAAGGCTCTTGAGCCGATTACTGACAAGATTGAAAAATCTTTGGACGGTATGCGACAGGCGATTATTGCTTTCGGAAATTCGGCTCCTGAATTCAAGAGTGCTGGTCTGAGCAAGGCTATCATCGAGAAAAGCATTGAACAGGGTGGCGGTGCTAAGGATGAGGACAACAAAACAGTTCTGAGCATTTCGAGAGACCGTGCGGTTGTTCGTGAGTTGATTGCTAAATCGATTGACGAGGAAGCCGACCCCGAAATACAGAAGTCTTTGCGCGACAATACAACTGCCTATTTGCTTGACCCGATTGGTGGGGACATAGGTAAAGACGCAGCCTTGTATATGTATAACAAGAAGAACGTTCGCCTCGTGAAATAATTTCGTACGAAACTTTTAATAATATACGAAAATGGATTTATTCAATTACAATGGAACGGAGGCTACAAATCCGTTGGAAAGTATGTCTTCGGATGAAATCTTGAAGGCGATGGAAGCAGGTCTGTTGACTGGTATGCAGTACAACGACCAATTGAATAACGGTGGAGGTCTGAAACCTGAATCCTTGGATTCTGTGCTGAAGAACCTTGAAAACCGTTTGGACCAGTTGGTGTTCTGGAATGAGTTGAACCGTCAGAAGATTGACAATACTGTTCATCAGTACAATCAGTTGTACAAGTATGGTCAGGAAGTGGGCATCTTCAATCAGGAAGGCGAAACTCCTACTGAGACCGACTCTGTATATCGTCGGAAGTCAATCGTTGTCAAGTTCACAGGTGTGACTGGACAGGTTACTCATCCGGGTATGATTGTCAAGACTGTCGTTGGTTCACTGTACACCAAGGAAGTTGAAAACAAGACCATCTTGCTTCAGACTATCCTTGACAAGAAAGTGATTGACGCTGACTCGGCAAAAGTTCCTGAAGAGTTCGACGGTGTATTTGCACAGCACATCGCTGGTATCAACGATATCACAGGTGGCTTGCTGGGTAAAACTTCTGAACAGGTGCTTGACGCTTACTTCGGAGACCCTGCCGTATTGAACGCAAACGGTTCTGTTCTGAATGACGCTTTGGTTGAGGACGCTGCTCAGGCAGTTGTAAACGACCGAAACGGTATCATCGACCGTATCGTTTCTTCCCCTGTCGTATTCAACAACTACGTGAAACTCTTCCACGAGTCTAAACGTGTTATCGTTGGTATGGCTGGTGGCGTTGTGGGCGCAACTATGGGTCAGTCGGTAAACGACATCACCACTCAGTTTGGTAAGGTGAACATCAAAGCGGACAAATACTTCGACTTCAACCAGCCGATTAAGTTGGGTCGTGGTAAGACTTCTGACAAGGCTCCGAACGCTCCTATTAAGGATGTTACGACTCCGGTTGCTGTTGCCGTTGACGCGAAGGGAATGTTTGGTTCTGTTCACGCTGGTAACTACTTCTATGCTGTTACAGCGAAGAACCGTTACGGAGAGTCTGAACCCGTTCTGTTGAACGACACTGAACAGGCTGTTGGCGCAACTCAGTCCGTGACTCTGAAGTTTGCTGGTGCGAACTCTTCGGCTTATCCTGAAACCTGTTATGTCATCTATCGTACCGAAGCCAATCCGGTCGATAAAGGCACTGCTGATTTCTATCCTATCTTCGAAGTTAGCAAGACTGAACTTGCTGCTGGTTGGGACGGTGCTAATCCGGGAGAGGTTCACGACCGCAACCGTTGGATTGCCGGAACCAAGTCTGCTCTCGTTTACTTCAACGGAAGTGAAATGATTGAGTATCTGGAACTGGGTGGAACCATGAAACTGGATTACGCTATTGTTGGTCCGAGACGTTCATTCTCTGTATTGAACTACGGAACTCCGGTAGAGTATATGCCTGGAAAGATTGCCCGTATTATCAACATCGGTAAGATTGGTCTGCCGACTACCTAATAACGAGGACAATTACGTTATAATGATGGGGATGGGGTGTATGTCCCATCCCCATTAATTTTATAATCATAAATAAATTCAAAGAATTATGAAACTGTTTAACAGAAAAGCGGGAAACAAAACCATCAATTACAATGGTAAGAACGTGAAGTTTGTAAATTGTGTCGCTGAGGTCGAAGACGACTTTGGTAAGGAAGTTCTCAAGTTGGGAATCCCTGACCTGTACGAACACGGCAAACAGCCTGTTTTCGAAACCCCGAAAGAGGTTCAGATGAAGTCAGACTTCAAAGACCGTGAAGAGTGGTACAAGAAAGAGATTGCTCGCCTGACAAATGTCAATACAGCGAATAAAAAGAAGATTGAGGAACTCGAGCAAGAGGTTGAAAACTGGAAGAACGAATACAATCGTGAACACGAGGCTCGTATTCAACTCGCTGCGGGAACCGTTCCCCCAGCCGAGACAGTTACACCCCCTGCACCTGAAACTATCGTAGAGAACCCAGCAGAGGGTACAGGCGAGGAAACTCAGGGAGACGCTGACCCCGAAGTAACAGGTGGCGAAGGTGGTGAGGGAAACCCTACTCCGGAAGAGGAAGAGGCTGCTCTCCGCAAGGAACTGGGTGCAATGAAGAAAGATGAACTGATTGCTTTTGGTCAGGAGGGTGGTATTGACATGACCGCTATCGCTGAAAAAACCAAAGCCGAAATCATCGAATTTTTGGTAAACGCTTCTAAAGAGTAATGCGAGATGGGACAACTTGTTTTGACAATGAAGTATAGAAAGAACACGGGGATGATATTTAATCCAACGGAGATTTTTTCTTTGTACCTGTACGGGATAACCATACAGGGAGGCGACGGGACTTCTTTCAGCAGTGAAAGTATGCGGTTCTATATACAGGCTGCTCAAAGAGAG
>ULWR01036984.1_pt1 | contig 10517 bp, 10 predicted proteins | sample 1960531 | NCBI WGS metagenome assembly ULWR01 (sample SAMEA4835817, study PRJEB28245) | human gut metagenome | biome: gut microbiome; material: fecal sample | place: Denmark | collected 2008
GGAAGCACAAGAAATAAGAATGCCTACCCGTGTAGGCCATGTACGACTCAAAAAAATATAAGGCTATGGTAGACAAGAGCACAGAAAAGGAAAGACAGTTCAACGAGTGGTTCACAAAATCCTATGACAGATTGAGAGGGACGTTACGCCGGTACGGAATACTGGACGAGGACAATTTCCATGACACCTACCTTTTCGTAAGAAGGCAGGTGCTGGTTCCCGGAAAGGATATAACGGACTATGACGCATATTTTGTCGGATGTTACAAAAAGGCGGCTTTGGTAAAGATAAAAAAAGAAAATCGGTATGCCCATCCTGAAGACGATTTTTTCCTCAGATGCGGTGAGGAGGCGGAGCTTCTCTCCATGGACGACCTGAACGGATGCGAGAGGCTGGTAAGGGACATACTCCGCTTTATCCGGCAGAAATTCTCCTATGACGAATACAGGATGTTCATGCTCCGGTTCTACGAGGCCAATTTCTCTTTCAAGGCACTGGCGGAATGCATGGGAATCTCGGCTATGGCAATATCACAGAAAGTATGCGCTATAGTGGAAGCGGTGCGCTCGCACAAGAGTTTTGCATGGAGGAGTCAGATGCTGGTAACCGAAGGAGCGGTATCCTAAATGGGAATCATAGTATCACCATTATAAGAAAGAAACGACTATGGCACTTATCGTATATAATAAGGAGAATTCCCGTCCGCAGGAAGTTCTATACAAGGGGAAGCGGACCATCAATCTGGACAGCAGGGGAACTGTCTATCTGTCAAAAACCATGTCAATCGAGCTGGGGGTCCTTGGTGGAGGCCGGGTAAGTTTCGCACATGATGATGATACGGGAGATTGGTATATCTGCCGTACCACCGATGATGCCGGGTTCATCGTATGGAAGGACAAAAGGTGCGCGAGATTCTCCGCCGGATTCATTGTGCAGAAACTCATGCAACAGGCGAAGGTGGAGCGGAAAAGCGTACAGTTCATGATGGCGAAGACACCCATGGAGGTGAACGGAACGGTCTATTACAAGATATTGCTCTCGAATCCGATTTTAAGATAGGCTGTACATAAAAATAAATATACACAAAGGGGCAACCGGCGGATCCATACCCGGCCGAACGCCCCTTTATTCTTGTCACACTCCATTTTTTGGGGATGAGGCGAATCGGTTTCCACGTCTTTCGTCTGTCATTCCAATCATTCCACGTGTCAGCGTAAGTTCCGTGTACCTGTACGGAGTATTTCATCAAGTACATCCCCAGGCGAGTTCACCGTTCCCGAAAGATCCAAAAAGAGAATGGTCACACCCGCCCGTTAGGGGAAGTGTCGTTTCCAGTTCCTTTCCCGGAACGTCGGCAAGAATAGGATACACCTTCCTGCACGTCCGGTCGAACTATCCGCACAACATACACCGGAGATGCACGTTTCTTTCAATGTTTCCCACTTCCTTGTCCCGCATGGCACTGATGCTGTGCTGTAGATAATCACAATCCATCACAAGTACGTTATATCCGTTCAGACAATGGAAATAACTGGCGAGCAATACCGTGAATGTGGATTTTCCCATACTGCCTTTTGGGTTGCTCAAAGCCGACAAATAAAGGATTTCTCTTCATAGGCTTGAATTTAGAGTGTATAATTTGTTTTATATCTGTCCGGATTTTTTTCTGTTTCATTACATGAAACGCACCCGTTGGTATATGGCCACAAAACACTGTCCGACCTTTTGCATGAATACATTGCGTATCATATCGCACCAAGGTATTGCCGGTTGCAGGAGGATGTTGCCATACAAGGTGCATTGCATTCATGCAATATGGAATTCAATGTACCACGCACTGCATTGCACGGATGCAATATATTCCGTTATGTAGGACTGCCATACAGCATGTATGGCATTGCGCATACGTGGACGATATTGCATTCATGTCATACGCCACCTGTGGCAGACAAGCAATACATCTTACATGGCAATGTTTCAATGCATGCTCTCATGCACTGTGCCAAGAGTAACGACTATTTTAGAAATTTCCGCCAACATTTCCCCTGCCTGACATCAGATGTCGTCAGATGTCATCAAATGTCATATCAAGCACTGTTTATCAACCGGTTATCACTGGCTAATTTTGCAAAATCGGGATCAGACAATGAAAAGGAACTGACTTCGCCGAACCACAGCACGCCGTGAACGTCGCGCAGCAATCCGACGAAGGAGGATTCTCTGTTCAAGCGAACAGCAAGTTGTGTTTTTGTCCGACAGAAAGTATTCTGTCAGACAAAAACAAGCTTACTGGTTCTTCAGTTCCTCCAAAGTCGGAAATATCAAACCGATATCTATATCCCCGCAAGCTATTGATATAAAATTATAGGAACAATAAAAAGAATGCTTTTAGAAAATATGAGACCAAAAGTTACAAATTATGTACAAAATTTCCTTGATCATTGATAATCATTCCATCAGGTTGATAAAAATATTACTCCTTATCAATGACTTTAATTGAAGTATACATTGGTGAATTAATCATCTTGTCATCACGACTCAATAACCCATAATAAAAAAATCATTTTGAGAAATCATATCTGCCAACTCTTCTGCCATTAACTTTTCCGGGAGTTTTATCCTGGACTATTTTCAGGTTGATACGATACACTGGCACAGTATCTTGTATCAGATCAAGTGCATAACTTATCATTTGCTTCTGAGAGTGCTTTAGAAGAACTAATGTGTCACAAGACACTTCACCAGAAAGCAATTCTACTGAATCTTCTGGTAAAAAGGCCGTATCTTTATAACTGTAAAAAGGAAGTCCGTACATGGCTACTTTTACATGACAAAGCACTTTTGAGGTGGAAAGCTCTGTTATTTTTACTTCTATGCGGTCATCGTAGTCTGTATGTATTTATCCACAAATGCATTAATATCCTTGCATATTTCCGCCTGCAAATCTTCATTTATTTCATCATCTTTTCTGATTTCACCTGTCCATGGGTCATAATATTCGCAATGACCGTCTTTTCGTAGTTCAATTTCTCCCATTCCTCCATTGCCATCCGGATGATAGATAGCATCGTATTCCGGCTCTACAAGGATTCCGTAGCGGTCACGCAAGCCTTGCTTTTCACCGGAAATATCCTTAATATAGAAAATTCCGTTGTAAGGAGCATGAGAATAGTAATATAGTCTTCCATATCTGGTACATACATATTGGTTATAGCCTATAGCCAATGAAGGAAGGAACATTCCAATATAAAATATAGTCAATACGGACAGCACAAGTTTTTCGCTTACCTGATATAACTGGACTGCCATGTAGACTACCACTGCCAAACTAATGGACAGCATTGCAATTCTCCATAATCCAGTAAAAGGCTGTGCATAATAAAAGACAGCCATACTTATAACCAGCAACCATAATCTTTTTGGCCTTACCCGATAATGGTGGCAGATTAGCCAATAGCTCAACGCTGGCATGACAAGACAGGCTATACGACAAGCCTTTGCATTCATGGCAAGACCCGTTAAGAACGTAATGATGCATGTAAGCATAAGAACCGAATAAGTCCTTGCTGTTTTATCTTTCAACAGGATCGCTCCCAACATATCCTTCCATTTTGCATCCGTTCTGACCAGTTTCCTGCGGAAAAGCTTTATAAAATATAGTACCAGAGGAAGCATCCAGACCCACAGTACACTGAAAAACGCTATGACTCTATATGAATTTATGTTGCCTTTGATATTTAATATCGGGAATGCGTAATATGCTATATTATCAGTTCCTATAAAATGGTCAGACTGCAACATCAGTGCGGTAGTGACAATCATTCCGAGTAACGGAATCCATGCCCGTTTTTCATTTCTCGCGATGGCAAAGGTGTAAGTCACTCGCATCACAACTGTCAGGATGGTTATGAGTTCCAAAGCACTGTTCCAAATATGCCGGTCACCTAATATGGCAAGTATCCATACAGAGCATACCGCCAGATCAATCCAATAGAATTTATTTTTCATCTCGTTCTGTTATATTTTTAATAGTTAATGAAAAGGGACAATGATTTTGCCGTTACGATTAATTACGCCTTTGGTAGTCAGTTCCTGGCAATCTTCTGATCCAAAACCATCTTCATCGGCAAAGAATAGACCGTCTGGACATATTGTCCACTCTACATCGGCTTGTCCATTACGGAAGCGATGTACAAAGAACCTATAGTCAGCTATCAGAGAACGTGAATTCCCTGTATTCACATCTTGGTCTCTCACCGTCTGGCTGACATCCATATCCGTGAATGCCGTCATTTTACCATTGTCATCAGTCAATTCTGTAACCTTGTTGTTTCTAACATCCATAAGAAGATTACGTTTCGTCCTCCTTGATTGAAGAAACAGCATATCTTCGCCGCAATCATAGATACTATAGTCTTTATAGCTTCCATAAATACGACTAATGTCCTTATTGTTCCGATAAACGACATTTTCTGCTACCTCCAACGCTTTTTCATCCAATTTGGACTGCCTGATTGTACTCCAGATTTGTGCGATTACAACGGGAGAAAGCATGCATTCGGTAATGAGTGTTGGCATGAGCAGCTGTTTGACAATACTTATACTGGCTTCAAAATCAATATAGCCATCCCGACGACTTGGTATCATTGTTACTTTCATTGCAGAGCGCAGTCCTAAAGCCACCTTGAACATACCACCTTTGGTGATGTAAATTTCGTTTCCCAAAGATGGGTCAACAATACGCACTTCATATCTGTCTGCTGTGAATGATTTACGTATTTCTTCTGCAATATATGGAATCCTGGACGGACTACCATATATGACTTTCTTGCTTTTAAATGGTCCCATAATTGTGTATTTTACAATTATAGAGTGACAACGTATGGTAAAGCTATCACCCATGCAATGGCGCTTTCTCTATATTTACAGTGTTACCGCTCGCGGATATATACTGTTCTTTTTTATTGTTCATTCTTTTGATTCGTTTTCTTCTTCATCAAAAGCTTCATCAGCCAACTTTGACATTATTCTTTTTGATAGTTTTTCCTTTGGATTTGCTGCACAAGAATGAAGTTTAGAATAGTATTTCATACGGGTATTAGTATCCCTTACCATACAATATTCTACACCTTGTTCACTGTATTCAAAATTACGGGAATTACGAATAGACAGATTCATGGCAACTTCTACCGCATCCTGATTGGCTCCCATATAGGTGAAAGTCCATCCCTCTTCACGCAAGGATTCCACAAGACTCTTGATACTCTCGCCTGTATATTCCTTGGATGCGTTTTCCAATCCATCAGTAATAATGGTTACAACCACGACCGCATTCTCAATACTCTTGACATAATCACGCATCTTAGTAATGGTAAATCCCATAGCATCATAAAGAGGGGTGGTACAACATGGCTGATAGTCTTCCATTTTCAGAGGATTTGTCTCCATAACCGGCACTTTATCAAGAATCTGCTTCATCTCACAACTGCAGAATGCCAACAGAGATATAAAATGCTCCTGTGTGTCCACAAATTTCTCTTGTGCCTTTTTGATACCGGAGAGCGTTTCATTGAAACCGTCTACGGCAGCACGACGGATGGCTTCCATAGATCCGCTGCGGTCTAAAATAATGACATTAAATACCTGTGTTTTTTCTTGCTGATTATTAGTTTCCATAATTGCAAAGATTTTTAATTATTAATTTGATTATTCACTTAACTCAACATTGATGACAGCATCTGCATTTTCTTGTGAGAGATCATAACTCTCTAAATCTTCTTCGGTCAACATCTCAAGCTCGCTTGGAATGTTTTTAATATCAAACCAAAATACCTGGTTTTGGTCACATAGGATATATATTTCTCCGTCTTCAAACTGCTTAGCTCCATAAACGGGGCCTTTCACGATACATTCCGTGATAACCTTACTATCTTTGATTGCAGATATGCGTGCCAAATCAATTGCCAATTGCTTCCAATAATATGTGGTACAGTCTATTGTCGCAATGCTATCTCCAAATTCACAGCTAATACCATTTGAGTCTATTTTACCACTACAGTTCATTAAAGCAGCCAGTGATACAAAAAAAATAATAAATACTTTCATTTTATCCCACTTTTTCTCCTTTGCCATTCAGTAAAATACCGCTATTATCATTATTTTTACAGAGATATAAATCCTCGCCAACAGCTTTAATGTATGAATAAGAAGGGAATGTCAGGATTTTACCATTCGGAGTCATTAAGCCATACCACCCCCATTCAGCCTCATACTTCTTGCATTTGGCCGTAGCCGGTATGTGATATGCTTCGCCACTGTAATCGGATTGACTATCATCATTTGTTTGGGATGGAATGTTTAACTCAGCAGTCTTGTAGGTCATCTCTTCTACATTCCTTATGCAAAAATCATCAATTATTTTTCCTTGTAAAGAGTATGTCTTAATCGTATGATTTGCCAGCGTGATTTCAATCATATCTTCATATATTTGTATTTTTCCGGCTGTAAACGGTATAATAGTTTTCATTTTATCAGTTATCACGCTCTGCTCTTTACCATTATCAACAAGCCAGAATGTATCACACGGTTCGATCGAAAAGTATTCTGCCTCCAAAACCCAGTTACCCTGCTTATCAATCAAACCAAATCTGTCACGACAATCATTGTGGACGGCACAATGGTTATTGTGGAACACATAACCTTCTGCTCCTGGGATATATGGAATATTTAAATCTATTACAGTCTTGCCAGTACCATCAATGAATTTTATCCATCCATTATCATCAACAGAAGCTAATCCTTCAGAAAAGATCCAAGCATGGGAGTATTTGGGTTCAATGGCCACCTCCCCGTTATACATATTAAAATATCCACGAGCCTTACCATTGCTATAGCATATAAGTGAATCATAACCTAAAGGTTTAGCAATCCAACAAATATCTTTAATCGTCTTTTTACCGTCTGCATTTATTACATGACCTGTTTCCATATACCGGTTGTAATATGTTGCTCCTCTTGATAAATATTGGACATTGTAATATTCCTCGGAATCATCATCACATAATGTCCCTACTACCCCTTCATAAGATCCTATAATGGCAGCAGCGGCAATCAATAGCATGATTATGGTGAAGCAACTGCCTACAACTCTTCGGAGAATTTTTCCGTACTTGGAGTCGTCTTTCATTCCAAGTATCACTGTAAACCACTCGGCAATACCGGCAAGAAGGCTTGTCAGTCCATGCCAAAACAAAACAAAAGCTCTTTTCATTTTCATACTTGTCTGATTTAATAATTAAATTCTATTTAACTCTCAAAACTTCATCTGCATCTACAAACCACCCGTCTAAAAGATAGATAATGGCTACATACATATTACTATGTCAGTCCTGGAAGTTTTCTATTTTGGCTTACTATATAGAGTTTCGTATTTATCAGAATCTACCATCATTACTTTATTTTTTATTTAGTGCTTTATATATTGGGCTGTCTTTTTATCTGCATGAATTATTGTTTATACTATTACTCTTTTTAGAAAAAGTTTATCTTACTGACGAATAAAATATTACCTTTGCAATGAATACTCACAAAGATATCTTTGAGTAACTTACAATGATTGAGTAAAAAACAATAATTCATTCAAGATAGAAGTGAAAATTTTTACAGAAGACATTCAAATTGCTAGAGCTTTGATTAATCGTGATAATCTTATCACGAAAAAGTTCTTTTATGTCAAGTGTTATCCTCTTTTTAAATCAATTTACGATAAATATTATACGGATTGTGTTACCTGTAAGGAGTTTATTGATGAAATATATATTTTAGTTCTTTCACCAAGTAAACGTACAGGAAGATGTCAATTGGAGAATTTTAAAGGAGAAAGTACATTGGCATCATGGTTAAAATCAGCATGTCTATATTATTGTTATGCAAAGTATGAAAGGAAACCACCTATTATAGAACCTATATGCAATAATAATGACTCAGAGTTTATGAACCATGATAGTTTTTTATCTAACATTGGCTCTTGTAATATAGACCTCAATTCCATTGATAGAATGGATGCAGAGAAAATTCTAAGCTTAATGTCGAATGCCAGATATAGAAATCTGATACGCATACGCTATTTAGAGCAAAAAACGAATGAAGAAACTGCTGAAATTTTGGGAATGAGTATGGAAAATTATTATAATAAACATAAATTGGCAAAAGAACAATACATTCGAGTTTGGAGAAAGGAGGTAAAAAATGGATAAACATTTTAATCCTTCAATCAGCATTGAAAAATTTGCAGCTTTTTTGGATGGGAATTTACCTCAAGATGAAATGCAAAACATTTCATCCAATATTGAACATGATGAAGACTTAAAGGCTATACTGGATACATCCAATATGATTGACACTACACTTGAAAATATTCCAGATGAAATAGCAAATCTGGAATTTGATTTGCCGAATCTAACGGATAATTCAGTAGACTTTAACATGTTCCATATTGATGATACACCTGATGTTTCAACGTGTGCAGACGATTCTTTCTATTCCGACACTAACGATGTATCTTTAGATATAAATGACAGCATTGATACTACCAGTGATGATATAAATCCTGACAACTCTTCTGATTTGGATAGTTCGCCATTAATATTTGATGATTTACTTTAAATCTGATATAAGTCCAATAGTTTAACCAGAGTAACTATTGGACTTATATTCATTTATTGGGTCTCAAACATCACTTTTGAAGTTCTAAAATGAATATTGCATTTTTCTTCATTGTCAATGTGGAGTTTGTCAAATATATTTGTTTATTAGATATTACATCTGTTCCGTAATTATAATCTTTTATTCCTTCCTTATACAAGGATAAATCAATTGCTGAAGTTTTGGAAGTACAATTTGCAAGAATCATTACTTTTTCATCTTTATACGATCGAAAATAAACGTAAACACCATCTTGTGGAATGAAATGCTTCATAGTTCCAATAGATATAGCCTTTGATTTTTTCCTCCAATTGAGAATAATCTTCAGATATCGAGCTATTTCATATCTCACAAACTTTTCAGGAGGCAATAATGCTTCAAAAGCATCTATTCTATAATTCCCGTCACCATATCCATTTCCATCACTACTAAATAAGAACTCGGTTCCATAGTAAATTTGCGGAATCCTTGGTACAGTCAATAGTATAGCTAAAGCCTGTTTTAACTTGGCTTTATTTTTGATTTGCGAATACCAACGTGGCAAATCGTGATTATCTAAAAAGGCCAAAGTCTCTTTGGGACAATTATAAAGATAATCATATACAAAATGATTATATATCTGCCCTTCTTTATCATAACATTTTACCCGATCAAAACAAGACTCTATTCTTTTCTGAAATGCAAAATCCATCACGATTAAAGACGTATTGCTATTAAGTCTTTTATAAGCTTCATTTTGTATCTTTGCTGTATAAGCCGCTTCTGGAACCCATGTTTCCGCTATCACAGAAAATCCCGGGTATTCCTTAGTGATAATATTCTGCCATTCAATCATTTTTTCAAAGTCTGAATACAGATAGGTATCCATTCTTATCGCATCAATACCGGTCGTTTCTATCCACCAAATTGTCATCTGAGTCAAATATTTGAAAACAAAATCATTTTCTATATTCAAATCAGGCATTTCTTCCGTAAACCATCCCTTGACAGTATAATCTCTATCAGACTGAGAAGCGTATGGATCAAAAATAGTAGTAACTTTATAATTTGTTTTCTTTATTACTTGTCCCTCTTGTCCATTAAAGCAATTGTCCAAAGGGGGATTTTTCAACCATGGATGCTTAATACTACAATGATTAAAAATAACATCCATTATTATTTTTATACCATGTTCATGCGCCTGTTTAACAAGATTTTGATAATCCTCTAAAAAGCCTAAACATGGTTCTATCTCATAAAAATCTGTGATTGAATAACCGTGATATTCACTATTTTTGAATACCGGAGTCAGCCACAATGCTGTCACTCCCAAATCATAAAGATACGATAGATTACTTATTATTCCACGAATACTCCCTCCATGCCTTTTGCTTGGAGCATTTCCATTTTGCAAATTTTGTTCAGACGGCTCTTCTTTTGCGAATCTGTCTGGCATCAACAAATACACGACATCTTCATTGGAAATAGTAGCTTTACACTGTTTATTCCAACTTCTCTTGTTTTTGATTTCATAAGGTATGCTTATTTTTTCATTTTTTGAAATAATAGTTATATCATATAATCCCGCATTGATATTATTTTTAAGTGAAAGATCTAAAAACAAATATTTGCCTTTTAGTCCTTCTATCATTGAAAGCGAATTATGAGGAATTGTAGTTTGTACATTTGCGCAATTCAAATCATATCCATATATCAATAATTGAAGATTGTTTTCATTTAAATTGTTAAACCAATAAGAAGGTTCGATTCTATTTATTTGCATGGTAAATCTTTTGTAAGCACTCAATTTAGGGCATCCCCCTTCGAAAGGGCAC
>ULWR01012919.1_pt1 | contig 10409 bp, 10 predicted proteins | sample 1960531 | NCBI WGS metagenome assembly ULWR01 (sample SAMEA4835817, study PRJEB28245) | human gut metagenome | biome: gut microbiome; material: fecal sample | place: Denmark | collected 2008
TGGTTACGAGAAGCAGCGTGAGGAGTGGGAGTCCCAGTACGCCGCCGCTCACGATCTGTGGGAGCAGCACAAGGAATTTGTGGCCAAGGAGCTCGAGAACGCTGAAGCTTCCGCCGCTGAAGATGGCCAGGCCCCGAAGGAAGAGAAGGTCGAAGAGGTGTCTTCCAACTACTCCTCCGAGAACACTTCCGCCGGCACCCTCGCCGATTCCGATCAGCTCGCCGCTCTGCGCGATCAGCTGCTCGGCAAGTGATTGAATGCTGAGCTAGAATCCAATTCAGCTTAGGCTAGATCCTAGAAAAGACCCCGTTCCTGATTTAGGTTCGGGGTCTTTTCGTATGTGCATGGCAAGCGTGCATGCGAAGCGCATTACAATGGCGGTTGTGGTGATTCGAATAGGATTGACCGGCGGCATAGCGGCTGGCAAAAGCACGGTATCTGCAAAGCTGTGTGAGCTTGGTGCAGTACTTGTCGATTATGATCTGCTTGCGCGTCGAGTGGTGGAACCAGGCAGCATTGGCCTTCAGCGTATAGCGGAATGTTTCGGCTCCGATGCTTTGACCGATCGAGGCGAGCTCAATCGAGCGTGGATGGCAGAGCATGTATTTTCCGGCTCTGATGCGGAACGGAAGCGCAAGATGCTGGACGGAATCGAGCATCCACTGATTTATGAGCTTGCAGTGCAGCTCGAACATGAGGCTGTTGAAGCTGATTGCCAAGCCGTAGTGGTGCATGACATACCGTTACTCGCCGAAGTAATTGGCAGCATCCCTTTTGAATTCGACCATATTGTAACTGTTGAAGCGCCTGAACAGGTAAGGGTCAGCAGAATGATGGCAACGCGAGGCATGAGCGAAAGCCAGGCGTGGAATCGTGTGATCCATCAATCCAGCATGGAACAGCGTCTTGCCATTGCCGATGAAGTCATCGATTCCACACAGCCATTGGAACAAATGTTCGAGCATATTGATATGCTGATGAAACGATGGCGCACGGAAGCGAGGTAGGCATGGGATTCAACATCGAACGCGTGGATAAACCGTTTGTGGTCAAATCGCCATATAAGCCGAGCGGCGACCAGCCCAAGGCGATTGAAGAGCTTGCGGAACGCATTGAAAACGGTGAGAACGATGTGGTGCTCATGGGCGCCACCGGAACTGGCAAAACCGCCACCACAGCATGGCTTATTGAACGTCTGCAACGCCCGACGTTGATCATCGAACCGAATAAAACGTTGGCGGCGCAGCTGTGCGCCGAGTTCCGTGAACTCATGCCAGACAATGCGGTGAGCTATTTCGTTTCGTATTACGACTACTACCAGCCGGAAGCCTACATACCGCAGACCGATACGTATATCGAAAAGGATTCCAACATCAACGACGACGTGGAGCGGCTTCGTCATGCGGCCACGGCGAACCTGCTGACACGTCGTGATTGCGTGGTCGTGGCCACTGTCTCCTGCATCTATGGCTTGGGCACGCCTGAGGAATACGCTGGGCGTATGCTGTTTCTCGAGGAAGGCCAGCAGATCGACCGTGACGACTTGCTGCGCACTTTCGTTGCCATGCAGTACAAGCGCAACGATATCGCCTTTACCAGGGGTACTTTCCGTGTGCGTGGCGATACCGTCGAAATCATTCCCGTGTATGAGGAACTGGCCATCCGTATCGAATTCTTCGGTGATGAAATCGACCGTATCTCAACCCTGCATCCACTTACCGGAGATGTGATTGGGCATCAATCGCAAGTCCATATTTTCCCTGCATCGCACTATGTGGCAGGGCCGCAACGTATGGAGCGGGCGTTGTCTACCATTCAGCAAGAACTTGATCAACGTACCGCCGAACTGCGCAAACAAGGCAAGGAACTTGAGGCACAACGTCTTACCATGCGTACCACATACGATTTGGAGATGCTTTCCCAAGTTGGCGTCTGCTCCGGAGTGGAAAACTACTCAAGGCATTTCGATGGCCGTGAGCCGGGCACGCCGCCGCATACGTTATTGGATTTCTTCCCTGACGATTTCCTACTCGTCATTGACGAGTCGCATGTTACCGTGCCACAGATCGGAGCCATGTACGAAGGCGATGCCAGTCGCAAACGCACGTTGGTCGAACATGGCTTTCGTCTGCCTTCGGCGATGGACAACCGACCGCTCAAATGGCCGGAATTCCAGGAACGCGTCGGCCAGACGGTATATCTGTCGGCAACGCCGGGCGACTACGAACTTGGTCTGAGCGATGGAGTCGTCGAACAAATCATTCGTCCGACCGGTCTTGTCGACCCGCAGATTGACGTGCGTCCGGTTGACGGGCAAATCGATGATCTGCTTGCGGAGATCAAGGACCGTGTGAACAGAAACGAGCGTGTGCTCGTCACCACGCTCACCAAGAAGATGGCTGAGGATCTGACGGATTATCTTCTGGAGCGTGGTATCAAAGTCGAATACCTGCATTCCGATGTGGACACCCTGCGACGTGTCGAATTGCTGCGCGAACTGCGCGAAGGCAAAATCGACGTCATCGTCGGCATCAACCTGCTGCGTGAAGGTCTCGATTTGCCGGAAGTGTCATTGGTCGCCATTCTTGACGCGGACAAGGAAGGTTTCCTGCGTTCCTATCGTTCGCTCATCCAGACCATCGGACGTGCCGCACGAAACGTGTCCGGCACCGTCATCATGTATGCGGACGACATCACCGAAGCCATGCACAAGGCCATCGACGAGACTAATCGCCGCCGTGATATCCAGATCGCCTACAACAAGGAACATGGCATCGATCCGAAGCCGCTCATCAAGAAGATCTCCGATGTCAACGACATGCTTGCCAAAGAGGACGTCGACACCCAGACATTGCTCGGTACCGGGTACCGTAACGCGGACAAAGCCGGCAATTCGCATCTTGGCGTGCCTGCCACCAGCAAGGAGGAGTCCGACAGACGGCATGAGGAGATTCTTAAGGCCGGACTGCCCGCGCAAGATCTAGCTGATCTCATTCGACAACTGTCCGAGCAGATGCATACCGCCGCCGAACAACTGCAATTCGAGCTTGCAGCTCGTCTGCGTGACGAGATCCGTGACCTGAAAAAGGAACTTCGGCAGATGACGGAGGCGAGCAAATAGTTCTCGACTGGTCATACGGCATCCGTACCATAGTGGATTATGGCTGAAACACCACTTGTTTTTGAAATCGCCACGTTCGCGGTGCTTGCCGTCTTCTTCGTGGTCGACTTGTTCATCATCGGACGTAAGCCCCATGTGCCCTCCACCAAGGAATGTGTGCAGCATATCGCGTTCTTTGTGGTCATGGCGTTGATCTTCGGCGGACTTATGTGGTTCTTCGCGGGATCGAAACCGGCCATCGAATTTTATTCGGGCTGGCTTACGGAATATTCGCTGAGTATCGACAATCTATTCGTCTTCGTCATCATTATGTCGAATTTTGCGGTGCCAAAACAGCTGCAGAAATTCGTGCTGTCCATCGGCATCACCATCGCATTGGTGTTGCGCGGCGTGTTCATCCTCATCGGCGCGGCCATTATCTCCCGCTTCACCTGGGTGTTCTTCCTGTTCGGCGCATTTCTTATCGTCACCGCCATCAAGTTGGTCACTGGGGGAGACGAAGATGAGGAATATCATGAGAATGGCTTGATTCGCGCATTGCGCAAGGTCATCAAGATCACCGATGAGTATGACGGAGAAAAGTTGCGTACCGTCAAAAACGGTGCCAAGTATTGGACTCCGATGCTGATCGTCTTTCTGACCATCGGCACCACCGATGTGATGTTTGCCTTTGATTCCATTCCTGCTATCTTCGGTTTGACGAAGGATCCGTTCATTGTGTTCACGTCCAATGTGTTCGCGTTGCTCGGTTTGCAGCAGCTGTACTTCCTGCTTGGTGAGCTGCTCGACAAGCTGGTGTATCTGCCGCTTGGACTTTCCGTGGTGCTGGGCTTCATTGGCGTCAAGCTCATTATGGAGGCATTGCACGGCAATTCGTTGCCGTTCATCAATGGCGGTCAACCGATCGCTTGGGTGCCTGAAGTGCCTACATGGCTGTCTTTGGCGGTGATCGTTGTGGCGATTGGTGGTGCCGCATTGGCCAGCGTGCTGAAGATGCGTGCCATCGAAGCAAAGGAAAAGTGACGATTTGAGAAACCGCATGGAAACATGCGGTTTCTTTTTAGCAAAAAAATGTGAGCGCTCACAACACGCCTTGTTTCAAGGTGGAAGTGAGTGCTTTTTGCTAGTAGACTGGTCGGTTGGAAACAGGGTCGTCAGATCCCAAATCAATATCAACAAGAATAGGCAGGCATTCATGCGTAAAGCCAAGATCGTAGATACCATCGGTCCAGCTACCGAGTCCCTGGAAGGCATCACCAGCCTTGTCGAAGCAGGTATGGACGTCGCTCGTCTGAACCGCTCCCACGGCACTCCGGAGGACCACCTCAAGGTCTACAACAACCTCCGCGCCGCCGCCAAGGCCACCGGCCGCAACGTCGCAGCCCTGGTTGATCTGCAGGGTCCGAAGATCCGTTGCGGTTGGTTCAAGAAGAACGCCGACGGCGAAGACAAGGTCCAGCTGACCGAAGGCCAGGAGTTCGTCATCACCACCGACGATATCGAGGGCGACGAGCATATCACCTCCACCACCTTCAAGGGCCTGCCGGGCGATTGCCATGCTGGCGACCCGATCCTCATCGATGACGGCAAGGTTCGTCTCGAGGTCACCAAGGTCGAAGGCAACAACGTGTACACCAAGGTTGTCGTGGCCGGACCGGTTTCCAGCCACAAGGGCATCAACCTGCCGGGTGTTGCGGTGTCCCTGCCGGCTCTGACCGAGAAGGACGAAGCCGATCTGCGTTGGGCTATCCGCACCGGCGCCGACATCATCGCCATGTCCTTCGTGCGTTTCGCCACCGACATCGACCGCGCTCACGAGATCATGGACGAGGAAGGCCGTCGTATTCCGGTCGTCGCCAAGATCGAGAAGCCACAGGCTCTTGAGAACCTTGAAGAGATCGTCAAGGCCTTCGACGGCATCATGGTTGCCCGTGGCGACATGGCTGTTGAGTGCCCGCTGGAAGAGGTCCCGCTGGCTACCAAGCGTTGCATCGAGCTGGCTCGTCAGTACGCCAAGCCGGTCATCGTGGCTACCGAAGTCCTCGGCTCCATGGTCAATTCCCCGGTTCCGACCCGTGCAGAGGCATCTGACTGCGCTAACGCCGTCCTCGACGGTGCCGACGCGACCATGACCTCCAATGAGACCGCCGTCGGCAAGTACCCGGCAGTCACCGTGAACACCATGAGCCGCATCTCCTCCTTCGCTACCGAGCACGGTTTCGACCGTATCCCGGAGCTGAAGAACCTGGATATGTCTTCCACCGGCGCCGTGTCTTCCGCAGCTGTGGATTTGGCTGACAAGCTGAACGCCAAGGCCATCGTTGCCTACACCCAGACCGGTTCCACCGTGCACCGCGTGTCCCGCGAACGCCCGGCCACCCCGATCTATGGCATCACCAACAACGAGCACACCTATCACTGGCTGGCTCTGTCTTGGGGCACTGAGTCCTTCCTGCTCGATGAGGATTACCACGACAAGTCCCGCAAGGACCTGATGGTCTTCACCGATAAGATCCTGAAGGATGCCGGCAAGGTCACTGATGGTGACAAGATCGTTGTGCTGAGCTCTGCCCAGGGCGAGCACCAGCCGGGTCGCACCGATTCCATCTACGTCCACACCGTTGGTGCTTGCGACTGAGATGCGTTTCGGTCAGCGACTGACTGATTAGCGAATAGGAGGGCTTTCGTCCGTTTGGATGGAAGCCCTCCTATTGTTTTCGGATGATGTTGATTTGTTGCCGATTTACAGATTGCGATAGGTTGCGATCAAAGTGTTGCACATGGTGCGAAACGCCGACCGCTCAAGGACTTTGCAAAATCATTTTTCTGTGTTAATATGGCCAAGTTGTGCGAAAGCCCCTGTATCCCAATTGGTAGAGGAGACAGCCTCAAAATCTGTACAGTGTGGGTTCGAGTCCCACCGGGGGCACCGGATTGATGAACAGCCGTGGTTGGAGATTTCCAGCCGCGGCTTTCTCTTTGAAAACCCATCTGGCGCATGTGCCGTTACGTGGTGGCTCAGTGCCTTCCATCCACCAGGCGATACGGGTTACAGGGACTAAACGTGGTGTTTTAGATTTTTTGAATAGGATATTTTCACGGTTGACGGTGCTGTCATGGCTTGATGATTCCGGCGTCTTCCTCGTGGCGGATGAATGTAAGCGAGTGAATGGAAACCGGAAAAGCAAGAGAGTGGCGCAGTTCAAAAACAACGAATAGTGTAACGTCATTCCTTCGAATCTCGAACCGGGGCGTGATGTGGTTTTGTCTCCGGAGGGGACGGCGACCATGAGGAAAGGCGAGACGAAACCGCCGAAACCATTCACCGAAGCGACACTGCTCGCAGCGATGGAACATGCCTCGCGTTTCGTTGACGACAAGGATCTTAAGGAAGCGTTGGACGACGACGAATCGCATTCAGGCGGTATCGGCACGCCTGCCACCCGTGCCGAAGTAATTGAGAAACTTATCCAGTCCGAATACGTGAAACTCAAGGGCAAACAGTTGCGTTCTATCTTGACGGGACGGAACCTGATTACGGTTGTATCCCCGGAGCTCAGGAACGTGGAGTACACGGCAAGGATGGAACAAAAACTATCGCAGGTCGAACGTGGCGAACGGTCTACGTTAGAAGTCATGAACCTGTTCAGGAAAGAAGTTGCAGGGATTCCCAGGCAAGTGGGGGAGATCGTCAGACTGAACGGGGACGCCATTCGGCCACGACAACAGAATCCGGAGACAGAATCATATGGACTATGCCCAAAATGCGGCCAACCGGTCATCCGAAAAGGCAAATTCTGGCAATGCTCGACCAACAAACGAGAAAAACGATCCGACGGCACATGGCAGGCAGTCAGCGGCTGCGGCTGGAAACTCTACCAAACCATCTGCAGCAAAAACCTCACCGATCCGATGGTGCGAACTCTGCTCGAAAAGTACCAGATCCACGTCAACGGTTCCACCTCACAAGCCGGTAAAAAGTTCTCCGCAAGCCTGATTCTAAATCCGGACAACACGGTCAAATTTGATTTCAGTCAGTGAAGATATTTGCGAAGATAAATACCGGATGGTGAGGCGGGGAAGAAAGTTTACCTCCGCACCTCACCATTCGTTTGGTATCTAGTTCTGAATGGTCTATTCTAAACCGATTGAATCAAATGGTTTAATTTTCTTCGTCCTCGTCTTCGCTGCCCTCGTGGAGTTCTGCCTTACCTCCAAGCGAGGCTAGCAGTGCAAGTGCGAGTACTGAGAGGAGTCCCGTCAGCAAGGCTAAAAGTTTATATTTGAACTTTTTTGTTTCGGTGTCTTTGTTTCCTTTGAGTTGAACTATCGCTATCATCTTATCGATGATTTTTTCTTTCTGTTCGAATGATATGTCGCTCTGTTCAGCGAGGCTTGCCAGCAGTGCAAGAATTACGTCGCAGGATTCATTAAATGATTTAACATTACCCTGATCCTCTTTCAGCACTTCCAGCATGGTTTCTTGGAAGCAAGACATAACATCTCTTGTGGTGGCGGCGAATTCAGGGAATTGCAACAATGCAGTTTTTGCGACTTGCGGATCCATGTTTGGCAATTCCGACGCGAATTTCATCACTTTGTCTTTTGACATATGTCGGAAATCGGGGATATCCAGAATCTCCAGCACCTCTTGCTCAGTCAATTGTTTTCCGGCCATAAAAACTCCTCATAGTGCGCTGACAAACTTTGGAAACTATCTGGCATGCTGATACTGCGACAGTGGGGGTGAAGCTACCTCTTTCGCTTCTGACGAGCTTCCGTGTCGTTTTGTGGAAGATCGTCATCGTCGAATTCTCCCATATAAGTCACATCGTGATATTGCTCTCCATCGTATTCGTAGCCAGTATATGGGTAGCCGCGTTGTGTGGTTCCCTGATATGGTTTGAACTCGGCTTCTACCTCTTCCTTGGAGTAGAAGTCAGAGTCGAACCAGACTCCCTCTTGCTCTTCGTCCCAGCCGATTTTTGTGGCTTTGAAAACGTGTCTCATTTCATATTCCTTTCAGTTGTTGTAGCTGCGGAAGTCTTCTTCAGAGTCACAGATGGAATCTGAAGAGATACTGTTCTTATGGCCGCATTCAGTGCATTTCCATACGTAGTGATGGTCATCAAAACCCGACTAGCTGTTCAGCTGTGCATTGTAGCGATCACAATACCAGTCGATGCCCGGAAATCTATCGTTCATGGAATTATCCATCCTTTCCTCAGACCGTTCGCGGAACTGTATCCGTCGTTGGATCCAGCTTCGTTGCTTAAGCGTTCCGTACTGTCAAGTATGGCAGAGACGGTGTGAAAGCATTGAAAATACATTCGACATTGCGGTGTCAGGCGAATTTCGATCCTCGCTTTCGTCCAATCTTTTGTGTCATTATGCCGCAGCTGTTATAGCGTTTTTTACGGTGCCAACTGAATTTGTGAGATGGCTTTTGAACTTAATTGTGCAGTATGAAGGCATATTGCTGGGGCAAAGATTGAGGCTATGAGCTTCTTTACTGGATATTTGCTCTCCGGAATACTCGACCTGCGTTGACGGGCCAGCTGAAGTACATGATTTGCTGTGCCTGTTGCTGGCTGAATTTCTTCAGCTGGTTTGGCGTGATGAGCGCGTGATTCGCGTCGATGATCTTGTAATCGGATTCGTTCCACCAGGCTGCGGTCTTTCCGGCGGTCCCGGATTGGACGGCTAAACCAGAAATGGTTGTCGGAGCATTGTGCGCGATGGTCGGGTCGAACAGTCCTGTGACGACGGTCCGGCCCAGTTCCGTCTGGTGCGTGTTCGTGCCGGTACAGCGGTACAGTCTGTTTTTGAGGATGATGTCTCCCGATTGGGAAAGCAGCCTGAAAACCTCGTCTATCTTCGGGTCGTCTAATTTGCTATCTAGCTTCTTGTAATAGGTCGCCAGATCACCAATCCAGGTGCGGCATCGTTCCAGAACGTGTTTCGGTGTGGTGCCGTTCTTAAAGAATCCAGCGAAACGCTCATCAAATCGGCCGGCGAGACCATCGTGCGTGAGGTCGAAACCGCCAAAAGGGAAAAGGAGAAGCAGTCCATCGAGGGCATCATCCGCGACCACCTGCGTGGCTTCTCCCGTACGATTCCATCGTTCCTCATGGCCTACGGCGACGAGAACACCAAACTGGAGAATTTCGACCGGATCATTCCGGAAAACGTGTTCCAGGAAGTGACTAGCATCACGACGGACCAGTTCAGGTTCCTGCGTGACGGCGGCGACTATGTGGACGAGGAAACCGGTGGGACCGAGCATTTCGACGGACACCTGTTCGACCCGGTCGTGTTCGACGACTCCCCGTGAAGGAGTTCATCCAATTGCGGCACAGACTCGCCAACTACTTCGACGAGAACCTACGGGAGGACATCTTCGACTACGTGCCGCCGCAGAAGACCAACCAGATCTTCACCCCGCGTCGCGTGGTCGCGCAGATGGTGGACATGCTCGAACAGGAGAACCCAGTCTGCTTCGACGATTCGACCCACACGTTCGCAGACCTGTACATGAAGTCCGGCCTGTACATCACTGAGATTATCAAACGGCTCTACCGCAACGAAGGCATGCGCGATGCGTATCCGGACGACCGCGAACGCCTCGATCACATCCTCGAACACCAAGTGTACGGCATCGCGCCCACCGAGATCATCTACCAGATCGCGACCCACTACATCCTCGGATGCGACGATGAGGTCGGCAACGGCTGCAAGACGCATTTCGTCAAGGCCGACTCGGCCGAACTCGCCAAGAACGGCAAGCTCTCCGAATACGTCGAACAGGTCTTCGTCGACAGTCTAAACGACTGAAACTGCCTGTCACTCAGTGTTTTACAGCCAAGGTTTGCTGCAGCGTATGCGAGTCGTGCGGAGGCACGACGACCGCGCAATCACGATTGTTGACCGCTTCCACGCACACGAAACCACGCCATTCGCCGTCGCTCAAATCTCCGATGGCATTGCCGGCTTGCTCTCCCGGATTCCATACCACGGTCTGCGCTGCGCCCTGCTTGGAGACAATGATGGTGCGCTGCAACACGGGGTCGCGCAGCTCAAGCGTATCCGCCGAATAGTAGATGCGGTCAACCATGCCTTGGAAGGTCACAGGTTCATCACCTTGGCTGCAACGCGGATTGCCATCCAATACGGTATCGAGATAGTCCGCGCCCTCAAGCCCGCACACCTGTGACTGTTCGGCGTCGCCAACCTGCAGATACGTATGCAGTGCCTCTTCGTAAGACAATGGCTCGTCGCCATCGTTATA
>ULWR01008952.1_pt1 | contig 10337 bp, 11 predicted proteins | sample 1960531 | NCBI WGS metagenome assembly ULWR01 (sample SAMEA4835817, study PRJEB28245) | human gut metagenome | biome: gut microbiome; material: fecal sample | place: Denmark | collected 2008
CACCTTGCATCGGGGTTGCATAATGAGCGAAGAACAACGGATACATTCAAGCTAAAAACATGAAAAAGTGATGTATCTGCGATGTACAAAAGATGATGAGTCAGAGGGTATGAGATGAAAAATGCATCTATGAATGGCATTTTCTCGAGGAATGTGGAGATATTTATTTCTCTAGCTAAAACAAAGTCATTTCAAAAGACGGCGTCAATTTTTGGATTGTCAACCTCTTCTATTTCGCGTGAACTAGTAACGCTTGAAAATAAATTAAAGGTTACACTCGTAGATCGTTCTTGCCGTCCTTTGATATTGACTCCTGAAGGGCGTAAGTTATTAAGCGAACTCATTCCTATAATGAATGAATCGCAACGGGCAGTTGCTTTGGCGCGAGAAGCTTCGAATTTCCATCCAAGCTTAAGAATTGGTTTTATAGATAGCTTTTCTTATGATGTTGTTCCACAGTTCATTACTGTGATGCAGTCAAAAATATCAAAGTTCATATGTTTGACTGGAGGCGCAGACAGACTTGTAGAGAGACTTTTATCTCATGAGGTGGATGTAATATTAACCATTAATCCTTGTTTTGAAATTCCGGATTTAAGGCGTCACCTCCTTCTGCGAGAACCCTCTGTTCTTATTTTTCCAAAATCACAATATGATTTTAGAAGATATTTTAGAAGTTGGGAAGATTTAGCGCATTGTGGCCTACCATTTATTCGTAATTATTCTTTCAGTGGTGGAGGGCAATTGGAAAGTCAACATTTAACTACTCATGATTTAAAGTTAATGGGAACTATTCAAACTGATAATAATGGACTTCGTATTAAATTGGTTTCTGACGGTAAGGGATGGGCAATTGTTCGTCCACTTACTCTTTTACAGCATGAAAAATTATTGAGTAAGCTGACGATTTACTCGGTTCCCTCACCATTAATAGAACGAAAGGTTTATATTCTTGGACGGTCCAACATTTCTGTTGACCTATATAGAGATATTGTTGATAGTCTTGCTAATATTTTAAACTCTGAAGTAATCCCAAGATTAACAGAGATTTTCTCCCCAACTATTGTTAAATCGATTGAAGTGTATCCGTATACTAATAAATAGTAAATGAATTAAAAGTGTTGGAAGGTTAGTCTAAACGGGATGAATGCATGAGCTGCAATTTAAAATTGCATAACATGAAAACTTATTGATCCTATAGATCATTCTTTTACGATTGAAGCGTAGGGGATGCTTCGACTCTAGAGGAATATATTGTTTCTCTTGGCATTTCCTTTTATAAGGAGATTTTGCCATGTCTCTGCTTGTTTCGCTTCTTGCTGCTGTTGTTGTGTTTATCGCTGGCTGGGCAGTGATAAAACGTTATCCAACAGTGATTGTATTGTTTGCTGCAGGGTTAATAATGATTGGTCTCGCTATTCTGTTCGGGGCTGATTCTATTCTTCCTAAAAATGCTAAAACTACTGGATTAATCTGGTTTGATGCTATTGATATCATTCGGCTTGCCGCTATTAAGCAGGTTGCCGGTATTGGCATGATTATTATGGTTGCAGGTGGTTTTGCAAAATATATGGAAACCATCGGCGCTTCTGGTGCGCTTGTACATGCATGTATCTCTCCGCTGAAAGCTCTTCATAGCCCCTATATTGTTTTGGGGCTATGTTATCTTGTTGGTGCCGCCATGGTGCCAGTCGTTCCTAGTCACGGCGGTATGGCGATGTTGCTTTTAACGACGATGTATCCCATTCTTTTAAATTTGGGAGTTTCAAAAGCTGGTGCAGCAGCAGCAATTTTTTGTTCAGGTACTATCGGAATGGGGCCGGGGACAGGAACTGCACTATACGCCGCTAAAATCGCAGATATTGAGCCTATTGTATATTTTGTCCATTACCAACTTCCAGTGGCTATTCCAATGATTGTGGTGATAGCAATTTTGAATATTTTTGTTCAGAGGTATTTTGATCGTCGAAATGACGATGTTTATGAAGAATCAATATTTGCATCTGATAAGGTATTGAAAGTAGGTCCTCCAACTTATGCAATTTTGCCTGTTTTGCCTATTGCTTTATTATGTATCTTTTCAAAATTTGGTTATTCAGCAATTCAATTAAATACGGTAACTGCACTTTTATTGAGTTGGGTAATAGGCGTCATTGTCGAACTGATTCGGGTTCGAAATGTAAAGCAGGTTTTCCAAGATGCTATGGCTATGATCAAAGGCATGGGATCATTGTTCTCAACGATCGTGGCTTTGATTATTGCTGCTGAAGTATTTGCAACGGGCATCAAACTGTGTGGACTGATCACTTTGCTTCTTGATGGCGCAAATGCAGGCGGTTTGGGGATAACAGGAATGTCCGCAGTCCTTTCAGGGCTGATTGCAGTGGTTTCCTTCCTGACAGGCAGTGGTGTTGGTGCGCTGACAAGTTTGGGTTCAATTGCCACCGATGTTGCGAACGGGTTGGGCGGAAATGTGACCCAGCTCATCTCATCTATGCAGTTTACTGCTGGTCTTGCAAGAGGTATTTCTCCAGTGGCAGGCGCAACAATCGTTGTTGCCGCTGCTGCAGGTGTGAGTCCAATAGCCATTGTGCGTCGTACCGCTATTCCGATGGCAGGTGCTTGGATAGTAATGATGATTGGAAATTATTTACTCTTAAATTAAATAAGTCCGCTTGGTTGCTGATTATTTTTAATTGGGGAATTTAAATGAATTCAAATAATCATATTACTGTTGATCAAATTAAGAATGATGCCGAGGTTATCAAAAAAGAACTGGTGGAGTGTCGGCATTATTTGCATGCTCATCCCGAGCTTTCATTTAAAGAAGAAAGAACCACTCATTACATTGTAAATAAGCTAAAAAATTTTGGATATACAGATATTCAAATTGGATTTGGACCATTAAAAACTGGAGTTATGGTTGAGATTGGAAGCGGAAGACCTTGTGTCATGCTTCGTGCTGATATCGATGCCTTGCCAATTCAAGAACAAACAGGGGTTGAATTTTGCTCTCAATCTAAAGGTGTATCGCACGCTTGCGGGCATGATGCGCATATAACAAATCTTCTCGGTGTGGCTAAGCTTTTGAAGAAATATGAAAATTCCATTAAAGGAAGGGTGAAGCTGCTTTTTCAGCCGGCAGAAGAAACTAGGGTTAAAATATACGAAAAACCTTTATCCGGAGCGGGTTATGTTGTTCGAAGCGGTGCTATAGATGATGTGGATGCTATTTTTGGCATGCATGTTTGGGGGATGTTTAGTAAAGGAAAAATATACGTTAAATCTGGTCCAACAATGATGGCTTCGGGTCGGTTTAACTTAAAGGTTATTGGGAAAGGGACTCACGGTGCAAGTCCGCATTTGGGATGTGATCCGATAACAACGATATGCCAAATCGTGGATGGTATTCAGACTGTGGTTTCTCGAGAAGTGAGTCCTTTGGAACCTCGATTAATTACTGTCGGGACGATCCATGGTGGTACAGCGACTAATGTTGTGCCGCAGGAGGCAATGATTTCTGGCACTCTTCGTGCCGCTAGCGAAAATGTCGTTAAATTTATGGGCAAAAGGTTGGCGGAAGTGGCAGAAGGAACGGCTAAAGCTCATCGATGCTCAACAGAGTACGATCTGCTTATCAACGGGCCAGCTGTTGTAAATGACTCGGAAATGGTTGCGATTGTTCGGGAGGCCGCAGCAGATGTATTGGGGACCGAACGCGTCTGTGATGTTGAAATGTTGACTGCAAGTGAGGATTTTCGAGAGTATTCTGCTCGACGTCCTGCTGCTCTTTATTTTATGGGAATGTTTGAGCCTGAAAAAGGAGTTGGCCAGCCTCAACATGACCCAGGTTTTATTGTCAATGATGATGTGTTAGTAGATTCTGTAGCAGTGATGACTTCGATAGTCTTTACTTACTTTAATAAAACAAGTGAAAATCACTTTGGACAGAGCACTCAGACAATATGATCGGGAATTTGTTAAGAGTTTGTTATTGGCGATTTTGAACGGACGATCGTTCGTCTGTGAGCTGATCGTTAGTCTCTTCGGATGTCTGGATGGCCGTAATCGCTGATTCATGAGGCTGCGGCGGCTGAGGTTCTTGAATAGCCGCCGCGCCGGCTTGTACAAAGACGCCCAATCGATCGACAAACTTCACGATTAATTTGGCGAAAAGCCCGACCAGAACTGCCGACAAGACGGTTCCTTCACGTACGCCGATGAGTTCTCCCGCGCAGACAAGTCCAATGCCGGCAGCAATCAAGGAGAGTGTGACGTCGTTGACGATCTTTATTGAACCAAAGGACTTGCGTGTGACCGCGGCGGCTGCCAGTACGAAGCCTTCCCCCGGCTGGACAATCGTTTTTGATCGAATCTGCATGACAATGCCAAGTGCCAGAACGAAGTTTCCCGAAATGCTCATCAGGAGGCCCGTCCACCATCCGGCCGGTGCATGCGGCGAAACAATCGCCATCGCCAGGTCAATACAGATGCCAAAAATGAGAACAGTCGGTATTTGCAGAAGATTCCAGAGCGAAAACCGCCGACGAAGGAGCAGCACCTGACCCGCAACCAGAAAAATGTTCACGAAAAAAGTGGTTGTGCCAAATGAATAGCCCGTGAGCACAGTAAAGACATATGGAACCGTGCTGATGGGGGTGGTACCGAGGTCTGCCACCGTTGTGAGCGCTACGCCAAGAGCCGCTGTGAACATGCCGATGAGCAGGAGCAGCAGACGAAGCGATAGATGTGCAAAGCGGCGAGAGGAGCCAACGGGTGTTTGGCGGGGCACTGGCGGCATGAGGAAAACGGTCAGTCAAAAGAAAAAAGCCGACGGGTGTCGGCTCTGAAAACAGAAATGATATACCGGATTGAAAACATTGAGATACCGCTTGGGGAGAACGGATGCGCAGGCGCATGAGCCTTGCACTTTTGTTTTCTTAGTGACAGCCGTCCAATGTCGCGTTAGAGCGTCTCAAACAGTCGAAATGAGGAGAAGAAAGTACGAGGGCGAATTCGCAGATTGACGGAGCGTGATGGATTCGGACCTTCATGCTTTTCGCTGCTGCTTGAAGGAAACCGCCGGCGGCAGAATCTTTGGAACGTCGCAGGATTAGGCAGCCGTTCGATATCCGACGGCCTCTCACGAAGGAATTGGTTGTCGTTATTTGGATCGGCAGAGACCCGATGTTTTATGCGGCAGGTTCATCCTGAGCGCGATGCCATTCAATCGTTCCGCTTGTCTGCAGTTCATCTTCGGCACCAGGCAGCTCATTGATAAGCCGCCACTCGAAGCCGAGTTTCCAGGAACCATCTTGATCGCTCATAGTGGGAATCGAAGCCGGCAGCGTAAGCCGCAGGCGCAGTTTTGCGCCGGGACGGATAACAGCTCGGAACTTCAGTGTCTTCACTTGAGCGGGAGCCGCATCGGGCGGTACTTGGGTGAATTCTCGGGCGGCAGTCTCAACGAGAAGAAGCTGTGCCACGCCGGGAAGAATCGGCATGTCGGGGAAGTGTCCTCTGAACCACGCCAGTTGGAGCGATGCTTCAAAACGAAGTGTGAGCACTCGCTTGCCGTTCTCAGCCGTGTCCGTCTCTATCAGCCATTCTGGTCGGCGCTGATCAAAGAGCGTACGCAGACAAGCTACCGTGACTTTTCCCTGCGGATCAGCAGGCAGCTGATCGACAAATCGCCAGCGCCGCGGAAGCGCAACAGCAGGAAGCGATCGCTTCAAGTGCGTCTTCAAGGGCTCGAGCAGTGCGGCTTTGCCTTTTGTAAACAATAGTTCGCGTCCTGCCGGCGTAAGCACGACAGCCGCATGGAGTGCATCGCGCTGAGATTCTGCACGGATCGTTTCCAAGAAGACTTTGCTGTTGGAGACGAGACCGGTTTCAAGCAGCAGTTTTTCCACTTCAGGGAGCGCTACGCGTTTGCCTTCAATTTTGACGATGCGGTCAGCCCGGCCGAGGAGTGAAAACAAACCGTCTTGCAGCGCAATGCGGTCTGCACCGTCGATCCAGCCTTCATGGTCAAGGTGGCGGCCGGAAAGCGCAATGAGTCCCTCTCCGGTAGGCAAATAGCGGCTGTCGACTTTAACGGCTGCCTGAATCCCTTCAACGGTCTTCCAAGCTGACGCGGCAACGGCGGATTTTTCATTATCCGTAAAACTTCGCTGCCGCCAAGCGATGCCGCCGGTTTCAGTCGAGCCGAGCACCTCAAAGGGAAAGTGCCCAAAGGCGCATTTGGCGTTTATTGCGCCGGCATCATCGAGCGGGCCGGTCGATGAAAAAACAGCTGCCGCAGTGCCTAGTGACGGTGTGAAGAGAGACTCGTCGCCGAAGCGCTTCAGATGCGCAGGCGAACTGATGACGACAGCCTTGCGTCCTCGCACAGCGCAATTTTCAAGAGCTGCCTCAAGCGACTCAGGATAGTGAAGCCTCGGTCCCACTGCAATGCCGCGTTCTTCCATCAGCGGCCACATCAAGCGAAAGAGCAGCCCATAGATATGCTGCGCGCTTACGGTGCCGAGCACTTCAAATTCGCCCCACGCAGCCGGTGATTGGCCGGTACGTTCAATGACGCCGGCATGGATCGCTTCAGGCTCGTAGAAACATTGCTCGAGCCGCTTTCTGATGAGTTTGGGTTCGCCGGTGCTTCCGCTCGTTAAGAGCGATAACAGTTCTGCTTTGTCGTCCAAAAGCGGAAGGTCTGCGCAAGGCGGCAGGCGGTTAAAGTCCGAAAAACGGCATTCAGGGGTCATGATCGACCAACTGCAGCTTTCGTCCATTGCCGCGGCATCGAGCCCAAGCATGGTGTTTTTCGCGGTCAGCCCGGCTGCGCTGAGGCGTTCGAGCGTTCCAGGAAGCGCATCGCCCGGGAGAATGACATGCACACCGGCTGCCCAGCATCCGAAAAGTGCCGGCAGCAGTTCAGCGGCATCTTCGGCGTAGAGCACTGCATTAGGCAGGCGCAAATGCTGAGCTGTGCTGCGCCAGACCGCGGCACCGGCGAGAAAGCCTGTCATGGAGAGTTCCATGCCTAGTGTGTTTCTTGCAACAGGGCGGTTCGTTGGGGCATGTTGAAGGATGCGGCTCAGAATGGTGTTCTGCATGGAAAAAGCGTTGGTTGAGAATGCACTCTGGAGAGGCCCTCGGTATGGAAGGAGAAGACAACGTTCATCGGTGTCTGAGGGTTTGCCGTATCAAACCGTTCGTCGACTTAACCGTCAGGATGACGGAACGTTATTTTTGTCTTTCACGCCGGTGCATGACGATAGTACGAAGAAGCCATTCTCCCGCAAAGAGCACGCCGATGGCGATATAGGAAAGACACCCGTTCCAGAGTACCCACGTCTCTCTGGAAAGAAAAACGGTAGCGAGCGCAGCTGCACCGTTGAGAATGAAGAATCCGCACCAGACCTGAGTAACGCCTCGGCACCACCGAACGGCTTCAGGCGGCAGCACAGCATCTTTCATCCGGGCGAAACGTTCGACCATGGGCATTCGATTGGGGAGAAGCGTTGTGCCAAAGGCCCAGAGAAGAAAAGCATTGACGAGGACTGGATATAACCGCATGGGTTCTTCCAGTCCGGAGAATGCAGCTGCTGCGCATAGACAGACCGCGATGACCGAGAGGACCCAATCCTCCCGCGACCTTGTCACTAAAGCGCGGCAGAAAGTGACTGTGGCAAGACCAGCAGCAACTGCTGCCGGTCCCCAGTGCGAGAGACCGTACCAGGCCCAGAAGGGATAAAGGACGAGAACAGTTCCAAACGCCGCGCGCAGAACCGCCTTGAGCGGCAGGGCCATGGCTGAGGCTGACAACTGTGTGTCAGGCGGCAGGATCGGGTTCTTCCATGATTTTGGCAATCACGGAAACGACATCACCCAGAGTGCGTACAGCCTTGAAGGCTTCCGGCTTCACTGTGCGGTTTCCCAAATAAGGCTTCAGCTGCACAATCATGTCGACAGCATCAATGGAGTCGATGTCAAAGTCCTCGTAAAGACGAGCTTCAGGTCGGATCTTCTCGGCCGGAATATCGAATTCGTTGGTAAGGATTTTGGAAAGAGCGGCGTAGACCTTCTCTTCTTGAGGCGTAAAAGTCGTCATGGCATTTAAGGCAAAGAGTCAGGCCTGTTCGCGATGGGATTCAATATAGTCAGCAAGCGAGCGAACGTTTTTGAAAACGGCGCGGGATTCTTCGCTTTCTGCTGTAAGCGTCACGCCGAAGCGCTTTTTGAGTGCAAGGCCAAGTTCAAGCGCATCAATGCTGTCAAGGCCGAGTCCTTCGCCAAAGAGCGGTTCATCGGGATCAATATCTTCGGGTTGGACGTCTTCGAGCGCGAGCGACTCTACGATAAGGTGCTGCAGTTCGCTGATAAGGGGATTGTCCATGGCTGGATTGATTCTCTGAAGGTGAATGATTCGGCGGCGGGCAAGCGCAGCCTTGATCGCGGCTGCGCTTCACTCACAAATGCGGGAAAAGCGCCCGGCCGACGGCATTGGTAAGTTCGACGGCAGCGCGGCGAAAAGACTGATTATAAGTTTTTTGAAATGTCTGAACATCGATCTCAGGAAGCGCCTCAAAAGTGAGGACCATCGGTTCCTGCGGAAGGCGCCACCAAACGGCATCCTTAGTGAGCCAGCGAGGATGGGCGGAGATTCTTACCGGTGTGATAGGCCGGTTGGCGTGCAGTGCGAGCTGCGCCGTGCCTCGATGCATCTTGGGCATTTCACTCAATTGAATAGGTGTGCGGGTGCCTTCAGGAAAAATCACGAACGAGACGCCGCGGGAAAGTTCTGCTTCCAGAAGAACGAGTGCTTCGGGACCGGCGTCGTTGGGGATGTAGCCGGCTCCCAAAATGGGGGCTCGCGTAAACCAATTCTTGAGGAGCGATGCTATTGACAATAGTGGTTGCTTCTGGAACGATGGATAAAAGGCACACAATGTCGATCAGTGATGGGTGGTTGGCCGCGAGAATCGCTCCTTTTTTCTGGAACGCTTCGGGGTTTTTGACCTCAATGCGTACGAGACCGAGTGAGGTGACAACACTGACAAAGAGCCCAAACCAGCGTTTTACGACCCGTCTGGCCAGACTTTTCTTTTCTTCAGGCGTGCCGCCCGCCATCTTGAGCCAAGGCGTGAGGAAAAAGCCGAAGACTATTCCGCCCAGGCCAAAGAGCGCAAAAGCGAAAGCAGTAAAGGCCAGACGAAAAGGAAGGAGCGCTCGGCGGCGGAAGGCATGCATGGAAACTGCATTCATTATGGGTGCCTCGTCTCGGCTTCAAGTCTGCTGGTTTTTGCCCAAATGTGCGCCGCATGGCGGTCAAAATGCGTAAAAGTACGTTCGTCCGAGCCGAGCAGCCAGGCCAGTACTTCCAGTGCCGGTGAGGGGCCGCCCAAAGTGTCGAGGCGATTATCGGACGTTTCAGAAGCCGACAGCGGCCGTGTCGTCAGGGCTGTGCAGGGACCTTTCGCACACACCTCGCGCCATTGATTCGGATCGGCTGTTTCATGTTGACGGCCAAGCAGCAGCCCGACGGCATGTGTCACGCCGGCAGCGTTCGTCTGTACGGGCGGCTTTAGGTCGGCACAGATCAGCAGAACCTGCGGAGCTTCAAAGAGCAGACCAACCGCGGATTCAAAGGCGGCTTCGAGCGAAAAAGGACCGCCCGCAAGCGCAGTGAGGTTCCCGGTATGCCCAAGCGCAATGGATAAGAGCGCCGGAGGGGCATTATGCACACTTGTCGAAAAAGCGGCCGGCGAAACGGTTCCGCCGGCGGCAACACTTTCGAGTGAATCCACCGCCAGCTGCAGATCGCCCCAGCGGGAGGCATAAACCCACGGCAGATTTTTATCTTCGGCTGCTGCGAGGAGCGGTGCAGCCGCTTCGGCGGCCGCTCTCCCTAAAGGCGAGAGCCGGCGACGAAGCATCGGCGGGACAAGGACTGCCGGCGCTTTGGGTTCTGCGGCGTTCAATGGAGCATATTCGCTCGAAAGCAGTCCAAAGTCCGCACCGTGCGTGCGGAGGGCGGCAAGCCAGGCAGCCTGGTCAGCCAGACCGGGCGCCCAAGCGGACCAGGCAAGAATCTGTGCACAGTTGATCATGGAATGATTGTGTTTCGGATTTTTGCCTGAATTTTAAGGAAGATGGATGCTATTTGGCGTAGGGTTTCCAGTCTCCGTCTTTTTGTTTGAGATATTCCTGCCCCTTATATTCGAGTACTTTAGCCTGCCCGTTTTCAGAGACCGGGTTGGTTTCAGGCAGATCCTTCACAAGCGATTCCAGCGGCGTGGCACCGCCCTTCTTTGAGAAGAAATTCGTTTCGAGCGTGC
>ULWR01007424.1_pt1 | contig 10314 bp, 5 predicted proteins | sample 1960531 | NCBI WGS metagenome assembly ULWR01 (sample SAMEA4835817, study PRJEB28245) | human gut metagenome | biome: gut microbiome; material: fecal sample | place: Denmark | collected 2008
TGACACCAGTGCCTACTGTGTAGGAATGCTTCTTGGAAAACATAAGCTGGCGCCTGTATTAAGCCCGAAAAAGTCCATTGAAGGGGCTGTAGGCGGTGTAGTTGGTTCTGCACTGTTAGGCCTTGCTTATGGCGCTTATTTTGGTCATAATATGGAAGAAGTGGCAAATCCCATGGTTGCCTGCGCCATTGCCTGCGCTATTGCGGCAGTTATCTCACAGATCGGAGATCTGGCAGCGTCTGCTATTAAGAGAAACCACAATATTAAAGATTATGGCCATCTGATCCCGGGACACGGAGGTATCCTGGATCGTTTTGACAGTATGATATTTACAGCTCCTGCTATTTATTTTGCAGTTACTTTTTTAAGATAGTAAGATAGGCAATTTAAATTAAAAGGAGCAGCATGATTTTAAGCATTTCCTTTACAAAGGGAGAATAATTATGGTAAAGAACATATCAATCCTGGGTTCAACCGGTTCCATCGGAACCCAGACATTAGAGGTAGTAAGATACAATAAAGATATTAAGGTAACGGCTCTGGCAGCCGGTTCCAATGTGGATCTGATCGAAAAACAGATCCGCGAATTTAAGCCGGAGATCGCCTGCCTGTGGAGTGAAGAAAAGGCAAAAGAACTGAAAGAAAGGGTAAAAGATCTGGATGTGAAGGTCCTTTCCGGTATGGAGGGTCTGCTCACTGTTGCAACAGAGCCAAAGGCAGAGATCGTAGTTACCGCAGTAGTGGGAATGATCGGTATCCGGCCTACCATCGCTGCCATGGAAGCAGGAAAAGACATTGCTCTGGCAAATAAGGAGACACTGGTCACAGCCGGTCACATTATCATGCCGTTGGCAAAGAAAATGGGTGTGAAGATCCTTCCGGTAGACTCCGAACATTCTGCAATCTTCCAGTGCCTTCAGGGAGCAGCCGGAAATAAGATCCATAAGATCCTTCTGACTGCTTCCGGAGGTCCTTTCAGAGGATGGAAAAGAGAACAGCTGGAAAAAGTCCAGGTGGAAGATGCCTTAAAGCATCCAAACTGGTCTATGGGCCACAAGATCACCATCGACTCCTCTACTATGGTCAATAAGGGACTGGAAGTAATGGAAGCCGGCTGGCTGTTTGATGTATCCTTAGATCAGATCCAGGTAGTGATCCAGCCTGCAAGTATTATCCATTCCATGATCGAGTATGAAGATGGAGCAGTGATCGCCCAGCTAGGTACACCGGATATGAAACTGCCGATCCAGTATGCATTATACTATCCGGAAAGACGTTTTCTTCCAGGAGACAGACTGGACTTTACAAAGCTTCGTGAGATCACCTTTGATGTACCGGATCCGGAAACATTTAAGGGATTAAAACTGGCATACCAGGCAGGAAAGACAGGCGGAAGTATGCCAACTGTATTTAATGCAGCCAATGAGATGGCAGTAAGTCTGTTTTTAAAGAAAAAGATCCCGTATCTGACCATTCCGGACATGATCCAGGCATCCATGGAGCATCATAAGAAGGTTGATGCACCGGATGTAGATCAGATCCTGGCAGCGGAAGCGGAAACTTATGACTTTATCCATTCAAAGTGGAATATTTAAGTTAAACGGATATGTCACCTGGCGGTGATATCACCGTAAATGAAAACAGGAAAGGATGAATGAAATCCTATGAATATTGTACTGGCAGTGCTGATCCTTGGGGGAATCATCCTGTTCCATGAACTTGGACATTTTATATTCGCAAAATTAAGCGGGATTGAAGTGACGGAATTTTCCTTAGGGATGGGACCGAGGCTTTTAAGTTTTGTAAAAGGCGAAACGAGATATTCTTTAAAACTTCTGCCTTTTGGCGGTTCCTGCGCCATGTTAGGAGAAGATGAGGATGCAGAAGGGGACAGGGCTTTTAATAACAAACCTGTATTTAACCGTATTGCCGTGGTTTTTGGAGGCCCTTTATTTAATTTCATTCTGGCTTTCCTGTTATCCCTTGTTATCGTAGGCTGTGCCGGTGGCTTTTATGAGCCGGTGGTCATGGGTGTGGAAGAAGGGTACCCGGCTGAGCAGGCGGGGATCCTTACAGGAGATGTGATCATAAAAGTAGACCACAGAGCGGTCCATTCTTACCGGGATCTTTCACCTTATCTTACAGCCCATCCTCATCAGGATGTGACCATTACCTGGAAACATACAGATGAAAATGGGAAAACAGAGAAGAGATCGGCAAAGATCACTCCGGTTTATAACGATAAGACAGGGCAGTCCATGATCGGTGTGCGGTTTGAGGCAAAACTTCAGAAGATCACAAATCCGGTGCAGCTGCTGGTGCAGTCGGTTTATGAGGTGGAACACTGGATCTACTATGTATTTGACAGTTTTCATATGATATTTGCCGGCAGAGTAAGCGCAGATGATATCAGTGGCCCTGTAGGGATCGTTACTACCATTGACCAGACGGTGGAGCAGGCAGCACCTGCAGGAAATACAGTGGTTGCCATGGTACTTGTGAATTTTGCCATTCTTTTAAGCGCAAACCTGGGTGTGATGAACCTGCTTCCACTTCCTGCACTGGATGGCGGACGTCTGGTATTTCTGATCATCGAGGCTATACGCAGAAAGCCTATTGACCGTGAAAAAGAGGGAATGGTCCATGCTGCCGGTATGTTTTTACTGCTGGCACTTATGGTATTTATCATGTTTAATGATGTAAGAAAATTATTATAAAAGTGCTGCCTCCAGTCGGCATGCAATCGGAGATTAAGAATAAAGAGGAAAGAAACATGAGCAGAAAGGATACAAAAGTTGTTCATATTGGTGACCGGGTGATCGGCGGGGGAAATCCCATCCTCATCCAGTCTATGTGTAATACAAAAACAGAAGATGTAAAGGCAACGGTAGCACAGATCTTAAGCCTGGAAAAAGCAGGCTGCGATATTATCCGTGTGGCAGTACCTACCATGAAGGCGGCAGAAGCCCTTAAGGATATTAAAAAAGAGATCCACATCCCGTTAGTGGCAGATATCCATTTTGACTACCGTCTGGCGATTGCAGCTATGGAAAACGGAGCTGACAAGATCCGTATCAATCCAGGTAATATTGGAAGTACAGACCGCGTAAAAGCAGTAGTAGACCGTGCGAAAGCAGGAAATATCCCTATTCGTGTAGGTGTAAACAGCGGATCTCTTGAGAAAGATCTGGTGGAAAAATACGGTGGTGTAACAGCTGAAGGTATCGTAGAAAGTGCTTTGGATAAAGTACATCTTATTGAGGATATGGGCTATGACAATCTGGTCATCAGTATCAAATCTTCCGATGTATTAATGTGTGTGAAAGCACATGAACTGATCACTTCCAGAACCGATCATCCTCTTCACGTAGGTATTACAGAAGCCGGAACTTTATTTTCCGGAAATATCAAATCTGCTGTGGGGCTGGGTATCATCTTATATCAGGGCATCGGAGATACCATCCGCGTTTCCCTTACAGGTGATCCAATCGAGGAGATCAAGTCTGCCCGTCAGATCCTTAAAACTCTGGGACTTAGAAAAGGCGGCGTAGAAGTGGTTTCATGTCCAACCTGCGGCCGTACCCGTATTGACCTGATCCATCTTGCAAACCAGGTAGAGACCATGGTTTCCGGCATGGAAGGCTTAGACGGTGTTAAAGTAGCTGTTATGGGCTGCGTAGTCAATGGACCTGGCGAAGCAAGGGAAGCTGATATTGGCATTGCAGGCGGCGTAGGTGAAGGTCTGATCATCAAAAAAGGTGAGATCTTACGAAAAGTACCGGAAGAAGATCTGTTAGACTCCCTTCGCAGTGAACTGGAAGCAATGGCAGAAGCAAGAAAGAAGTAATCTGAATGGCAAAAGGTTTTTTAGAAGTATTTCCAACCCTTAATATTGCAGAGCCTTTAAAGGAGCTTTTAGCTTTGGCAGAAGTAGAAAAAGTTACTTCTGCCAGAGATAGAAGCTCTATTCGTGTTTATATGAAAAGCACAAGGCTGATCCATAAACAAAATATCTATGATCTGGAGCGGGGCATCAAAGACCAGCTGTTCCCGGATAAACAGATCACCATTAAGATACAGGAAAAATACAGACTGTCTGGTCAGTACACACCGGAAAAGCTTTTAAAAATGTATAAGGACAGTCTGCTGCTGGAATTAAAGCATTACAGCATCGTAGAATACAGTATGTTCCGCAAAGCCCAGATCGTCTTTGAAGATGAAGGAAAAATGGTGCTGACTGTAGAAGATACCATGGTCAACCGGGACAAGACCAATGAGTTAAAGCGGGTTTTGGAAAAGGTATTTAATGAACGGTGCGGTCTGCCGGTAGAAGTAGCGTTTCAGTACATTCCGCCAAAGGAAAATGACCGTAGAAAGCAGATTGAACTGAAGTTAGAGAGAGAAGCACAGGCTATTTACTGGCAAAATCATAAGGATGAGTTAGAAAATGCAAGTGGTGGAGAAAATATCTCGCAGACAGTTGCAAAAAGCGATGATGGTGAGAAAAAAACTCATAATAGTAATGCTGCTATTATGGATATTCCTATGCCGGAGGCAGCTCCATGGGACGCTCTTATGGATCAGGCAGCTTCCGGAAATGTTCCTGGCAATGATGAGACTATTTCTCCTGTATCAGATGGCATAAAACCAGTAGATGCAGGAAAAACAGCTGCTGCAAAACCACAGTCAGGCGGAAAAACGGAAAAACCTCAGCTTAACAAAGGCAGAAAAGGCTGGGGAAGAGATAAAGACTCCGGCTTTGGAGAAGACAGGAAGTTTTCTGTTAAACGTTCCAATAATCCGGATGTACTTTACGGCCGTGATTTTGAAGATGACTTTATGGAGATTGAGAAGATCGACGGAGAGATCGGAGAAGTTACTTTACGTGGACAGATCTTAACCTGTGAAAGCCGCGAGCTAAGAAGCGGTAAATTCATTCTTACCTTTGATGTGACAGACTTTACAGATACCATTACAGCTAAAATGTTCATCCGTCCGGAAATCTTCAATGAAGTAAAGGACATGATCAAAACGGGCATGTTCATTAAGATCAAAGGTGTTACCACCATTGATAAGTTTGACGGAGAACTGACATTAGGCTCTATTGTAGGTATTAAAAAGGCCGATGACTTTACCACCAAGCGTATGGACAACAGCCTGGAAAAACGTGTGGAACTGCACTGCCATACAAAAATGAGCGATATGGATGGTGTTTCTGAGGTAAAGAGCATCATCAAGCGGGCGAAAAAATGGGGTATGTCCTCCATTGCTGTTACGGACCACGGCTGCGTTCAGGCCTTCCCTGATGCAAACCATGCATTGGATAAAGGGGATACCTTTAAGATCTTGTATGGTGTGGAAGGCTATCTGGTAGATGATACCAAGCAGCTGGTAGAAAATTCCAAGGGACAGACTTTTGCAGATACCTATGTTGTTTTCGATATTGAGACCACAGGTTTCAGCCCTGTAAAGAACCGGATCATTGAGATCGGTGCTGTAAAAGTAGTAGACGGTGTGATCACGGACAAGTTTTCTACTTTCGTAAACCCGGATGTGCCGATTCCATTTGATATTGAAAAGCTGACCAGCATCAATGACGCTATGGTACTGCCATATCCGAAGATCGATGTGATATTACCTCAGTTTCTGGAATTTGTGGGAGACGCAGTACTGGTAGCCCACAATGCAGGTTTTGATGTTGGTTTTATTGGTCATTATGCAGAAGCGCTGGGACTGCCATTTTCACCAACAGTACTGGATACGGTATCTCTGGCCCGCCTTCTTCTGCCAAACTTAAACCGTTTTAAGCTGGATACAGTAGCGAAAGCTTTAAATATTTCCCTGGAAAATCATCACCGGGCAGTAGATGATGCAGGAGCTACAGCGGAGATTTTCGCAGCTTTTGTAAAGATGCTGCGGGATCGGGATATTGAAGATCTGGACCACTTAAATGAATTAAGTACCATGGATGCCCAGACCATTATGAAACTGCCTACCAACCATGTGATCATCCTGGCAAAAAATGACCTGGGACGTATCAACCTGTACCGTCTGGTCAGCTGGTCCCATTTGGATTATTATTCCAGACGTCCCCGTATCCCAAAGAGCGTTCTGGACAAGTACAGAGAAGGTCTGCTGATCGGTTCTGCCTGCGAGGCGGGAGAATTATATCAGGCCCTTCTTCGCGGGGCTCCCGATGCGGAGATTGCCAGACTGGTAAATTTCTACGATTATCTGGAGATCCAGCCTTTGGGAAACAATGCGTTTATGCTCCGGGATGAAAAAAGTACAGTTAAGACAGAAGAAGACTTGATCGAGATCAATAAAAAGATCGTAGATCTGGGAACCCAGTTTGGTAAGCTGGTGTGCGCTACCTGTGACGTTCATTTCCTGGATCCCCAGGATGAGGTTTACCGGCGTATCATCATGGCTGGTCAGGGATTTAAAGACTCCGATGACCAGGCGCCGCTATATCTGCGTACAACAGAAGAGATGTTAGAAGAGTTTGCTTATCTGGGACCGGATAAGGCATACGAGGTAGTCGTTACCAATACCCGTAAGATTTCTGATATGTGCGAAAAAATTGCGCCGGTGCGTCCGGACAAGTGCCCGCCTGTTATCCCAGACTCTGATAAGACCTTAACAAAGATCTGTTATGACCGCGCTCATGAGATGTATGGTGAAGATCTTCCAAAGATCGTAGTAGACCGTCTGGAGCGTGAGCTTCATTCCATTATCACCAATGGATTTGCGGTTATGTATATCATTGCCCAGAAGCTGGTTTGGAAATCTAATGAAGACGGCTATCTGGTAGGTTCCCGAGGTTCTGTAGGTTCCTCCTTTGTGGCAACCATGTCCGGTATTACAGAGGTAAATCCGCTAAGTCCTCATTATCATTGTCCAAAGTGCCGTTACTATAATTTTGACTCTGAAGAAGTGCGTAAGTTCTCCGGTATGGCGGGCTGCGATATGCCGGATAAAAAATGCCCGGTATGCGGAACACCTCTGGAAAAAGACGGGTTTGATATCCCATTTGAGACTTTCCTTGGATTTAAGGGAGATAAGGAGCCTGATATCGACTTAAACTTCTCCGGTGAGTACCAGAGTAAGGCCCATGACTATACGGAGGTTATTTTCGGTAAGGGCCAGACTTTCCGTGCAGGAACCATTGGTACACTGGCGGATAAAACGGCTTTCGGTTATGTAAAGAAATATTATGAGGAAAGGGGAACCAGGAAGCGAAACTGCGAGATCAACCGTATTGTTCAGGGCTGTGTAGGCGTGCGCCGTACCACCGGCCAGCATCCGGGAGGTATCATTGTACTGCCTTTAGGTGAAGAGATCTATTCCTTTACACCGGTACAGCACCCGGCAAACGATATGACTACATCCACAGTTACCACACACTTTGATTACCATTCCATTGACCACAACCTGTTAAAACTGGATATTCTTGGACACGATGATCCTACCATGATCCGTATGCTGCAGGACCTGATCGGTCTGGACCCGGTTAAGGATATTCCTCTGGACAGCCCGGAGGTTATGAGCCTGTTTCAGAATACCTCTGCACTGGGGATCACGCCGGATGATATCGGTGGCTGTCCTTTAGGAGCTCTTGGTGTGCCGGAGTTTGGTACGGACTTTGCTATGCAGATGCTTCTGGATACCAAACCAAAGTATTTCTCTGACCTGGTGCGTATTGCCGGTCTGGCACATGGTACGGACGTTTGGCTGGGAAATGCCCAGACGTTGATCCAGGAAGGAAAAGCTACTATTCAGACAGCGATCTGTACCCGAGATGATATTATGATCTATCTGATCGCCCAGGGAATGGAACAGGGACTTTCCTTCACCATCATGGAGAGCGTGCGAAAAGGTAAAGGTTTAAAGCCGGAGTGGGAAGAAGATATGAAGGCGCATGGTGTGCCTGACTGGTACATCTGGTCCTGTAAAAAGATCAAGTACATGTTCCCAAAAGCACATGCGGCAGCCTATGTTATGATGGCGTGGCGTATTGCCTACTGTAAGATCTTTTATCCACTGGCTTACTATGCGGCCTTTTTCAGTATCCGCGCCAGCGCCTTTTCCTATGAGATCATGTGTCAGGGAAGAGATAAACTGGAATATTATCTGGCAGATTATAAAAAACGTTCCGATACTCTTTCTAAAAAGGAGCAGGATACCCTGCGTGACATGCGTATTGTCCAGGAAATGTACGCAAGGGGCTTTGATTTTATGCCAATTGATATTTATAAGGCAAAAGCAAGACATTTCCAGATCATTGACGGTAAGCTGATGCCTTCTTTAAGCAGTATTGACGGTTTAGGTGAAAAAGCGGCAGAAGCAGTGGTAGATGCAGTAAAAGACGGTCCGTTCCTGTCAGTAGAAGATTTCTCCAGCCGTACCAAGGTAAATGGAACTATCTGTTCCCTGATGTCAGACCTTGGACTGCTTAAAGACCTTCCTCAGTCTAATCAGTTAAATTTATTTGAGCTGATGTAGGAGATTATGTAAGAGATTATGCATAGTAGTCTGGTATCATAAAATTGACTTATAAAAGAATTTATGGTATATTTTTGAAAGAGTTTTTTCACATGTGGAGTGTGGAAAAACTCTTTCTTGCGCTTTAGGGGCAAATTGACGCACCAAAGTGTTAAAGTGTATGCGCTGGAAAAAAATGAAAACAGCGTAAATCAAAGTAGATGGGGGTTTATACTTTCAATGGAACGTGAAAAATTTTCTTCCAGACTTGGCTTTATCCTGATCTCAGCAGGCTGTGCCATTGGTCTGGGCAATGTGTGGAGATTTCCTTACATTGTAGGAGCTTACGGTGGAGCTGCCTTTGTACTGATCTATCTGGCATTTCTCCTGATCCTTGGTCTTCCTATTGTAGTAATGGAATTTGCTGTAGGACGCGCCAGCAAGCGCAGTGCAGCCCTTTCTTTTAACATGCTGGAGCCGAAAGGTACAAAATGGCATCTGACCCGCTATGCAGCTATGGCAGGAAACTACATGCTGATGATGTTTTATACCACGGTAGCAGGATGGATGATCTATTACTTCATCAAAATGCTTCGTGGGGATTTTACAGGACTTGACTCCGATGCAGTAGCAGGAGAGTTTACCAACATGCTTGGAAATCCTGCATTAATGACTGGATTTATGATCTTTGTTGTAGTTCTCTGTTTTGGTATCTGTGCCCAGGGTCTGGTTGCAGGTGTAGAGCGTATTACAAAAGTAATGATGGTCTGCCTGTTATTCCTTATGATGGCACTGGCTGTCCACTCCATGGTATTAAAGGGCGGTGCTCCAGGTCTGGAGTTTTACTTAAAACCTGATTTTGGAAAAATGGTAGATGCAGGACTAGGAAATTCCATTTTTGCGGCTATGGGACAGTCCTTCTTTACATTAAGTATCGGTATCGGTGCGTTAGCTATTTTCGGAAGTTATATTGGAAAAGAACGCCGTCTGACCGGCGAAGCCATCAGTATCACCATTCTGGATACACTGGTTGCATTTATGGCTGGTCTGATCATTTTCCCGGCATGTTTTGCATATGGAGTTGAGCCAACTTCCGGTCCATCCCTGATCTTTATCACGTTGCCAAATGTATTTAACCATATGGCATGGGGCAGACTTTGGGGAACTTTATTCTTTGTATTTATGTCCTTTGCGGCTCTTTCAACTGTAATTGCCGTATTTCAGAACATTATTTCTTTTGCAACAGACCTTACCGGCTGTTCTGTAAAGAAAGCAGTAGCATGGAATGTAATAGTAGTGATCATCCTGTCTCTTCCATGTGTATTTGGATTTAATATCTGGAGCAGCTTCCAGCCATTGGGAGCAGGTTCTAATATCCAGGATCTTGAGGACTTTATCCTCAGTGATAACCTGCTGCCTATTGGAAGTCTTCTGTATCTGCTGTTCTGCACCAGCCGTTATGGATGGGGCTTTGAAAAGTTCCTGGCAGAAGCAAATGAGGGATCTGGCATTAAGTTCCCAAGATGGGCACGTTTTTACGTAAGCTACATCCTTCCGCTGATCGTGATCTTTATCCTGGCTCAGGGATATATTGCAAAATTCTTTTAAATTAGAAGCAGTTAAGATCAGTGAAAAATGTAGGAAACACAGGGGTTGGTACAGGAAAACAGCAGTGCTGACCCCTGTTTGATCATTATTTTTCTAGTTGTCTAAAAAAAATTAAAAATTTTGAAAATTTATAGTTGACAATTGGAAGAATGTGTATTATACTGTGTAACGTAATCGAGATCGAGGCGTGGCTCAGTTTGGTAGAGCGCTGCGTTCGGGACG
>ULWR01028276.1_pt1 | contig 10170 bp, 7 predicted proteins | sample 1960531 | NCBI WGS metagenome assembly ULWR01 (sample SAMEA4835817, study PRJEB28245) | human gut metagenome | biome: gut microbiome; material: fecal sample | place: Denmark | collected 2008
TAATACGGTTTATTAGTTACAAGCTTTCCGGTTTTATCAAAACAATAAGTGTATTTACCAATCTTCTTTACCTTATTTGTAATCTTCTCACCATTTACATAGTAATATTTAACTCCATCAACAGTTTCCCATCCTTCCTTCTTCTCCGGAAGTGGTGTCGGAGTTACATCTGGTGTCTCAACTGTACTATCAGTTGTTCCATCCACATAATTAACGATCGTTGACTGTTCTGCCATAGCCGGCATGGCAGGTGTAAGTGCCATTACTGAGCTAAGTAATAATGCTGTAATTTTTTTCTTGTTCATCACTCTGTTCCTTTCTTTTTTGTTAACTTACTATCTGCAAATTGCTTCAGCTGCTTTATAATTTTTCACAGCCGAAGCAACCGATTAACCTGGATAATTATCGTCTTACCGTGATACTCGCAACAACTTCTGCGCTGCTTCCTTTTCCTGTAGGACGCACAACATTTAACTGTACATAATCGTATGTGTAGGTGACATCCTTGCCGTTTCCATCAAGCATACAGGTATTGCCCTTACTTATCGTACATTTTTTATATTTTCCCAGAACCTTCTTAATCTTTGACGCATTGTTCTGTTTTGCCAGAGTAGATGTTGCCGCATATTTTCTGTATAAAGACGTCTTCTTTTTATCTACAGCTCCTGTTTTTGGATTAAAGTAATACAGCTTCGGAATCTCATACATGCTGACACTTCCTACACGTATTCCCTTTACTGTGTGACCACTTACATCAAACCCATAGTACTTACCATTAATCTTCTTCATCAGAATACCATACTTACCAACCATATCCTGATCCGCCTGATAAGCAGCTCCGTTTTTTCCGAAATAATAACGGAAACCCTTTGCTGTTACTCCCCACTGCTGAGTAACCTTCTGGTTATTCTCATCATATCCATATCTCTTTCCTGTCTTTTTGTCCAGTTTTACCTTAACAGTCTGCGGTCCTGCTGCCTGTACTGTCACTGTTTCTGCTACAACAGCCAACGGTGTCAGCATAAGAAGCATACAAAGCACAACTGCAAGGAATCTCTTTGTTTTCTTCATTCTCCATACTCCTTTTCTTAAAATTTAATTTTATGTTCTATTGTATATGCAGGACGTGTAGCTGCGCCAAACAACGTTCCGTACATATTATCATAATAGAGCCCGTTAATCATAACAAAGCTGTGTCCATCCGGAATTGTAATAACATAGGGTTCATATCCCAGTTCCTTCGCGATTGCAGCCACACTGCTGGCAATTCCATAACAGTTTCCTGTAAGACCGTTCTGGAACATCTGAAGGGAATATTTATAAACCCAATCTTTTGTCTTAAACTCCTGAGGTGTAGGATCCATGTATCCTACAAAGTTTGTATAGGCCATAATATAATAAAAGCAGGAACGGAATTTTTCATAATTACTTGCATTGGCATTACTGTGACGTGCAATAAAGTTCCTTGCCGCAAGCTTGCATCTCGCCTGTGTCAGATTTGAAGCATATCCGTTCTTATTAAATCTTATTCCACCTATAGTTTCATTTGTTGCACATTTACCGTTCTTATGCACATAGTACATTCTACCATTAAACTCATTCCATCCTGTAACAGGTCTTCCCTTGGCATCAACAAAATACTTTACACCATTAACCTTTACAATTGATTTCTTACCCGGAATTATTCTCTGTGCATTCTTATTAAACAGATAAAAAACTCCTTTAATCTTGTAATGTCCATCATGAGCTGCAACTCCATTGGATTTAAACCAGTAGTATTTACCATTAATCTTTTTCCATTTATTTCTGACTGGTTTATTATTTACGTAATAGCGATATACTTTCCCTTCCTTCAACAGTCCATTTTTAGGCACGGGTGTTGGTTTCGGTGTTGATGTCGGTAATGGCAGTTCCGGTGTTACCTCCGGTGAAGGTGTGAGTGTAACCTTCAGTGCTGTAAATCTTTTCCTCTTCATTTTCTATTCCTCCTGAGAAATTTTGCTCGAAGTTTCCTCCCTTCCTTTTGAAATATACTCTTCAGAGTACATTTGAATTTTATATTACAATTATAGTATATTGAAGAGTTCATTTCAATTAATACGACGACTTTTTATACAAAAACTTCCAGTTTTTTATAATCAACCTTTCACAAGATTCCACCACTTTTTTCTCTGTCTTTGTACAATTCTTCCATTGGCGCTAACTCCCTTTCAAGATATATCATAGTCCTGTGTGGGATCTTTACCTGTCCGTATGTGCAGCTACTTTCCATAACGGAATCATTGATCTTCACCAGATTCTTATGATCAAAGAAATTAATAATAATCTGCCAATGACACGCTGGTACTAATTTACTAACAACTTACTAAAAGAAGAGGTTTCGTTACCCCAAAGTTTAACGAAACCTCTTCTTTATATTGTCAAACATATATTCTCAATCGCCGCATCCATCCTGTCACAGTAACAGTCGCAGACTTCTTTCATTTTGGAAATATTCTTCCTGTTTTCTTCATCATAGACACCAACAACCACAAATCCTGCTTTTTTTGCAGTTTCCGCTGCGTGAAGCGCATCCTCAAATACAAGTGTCTCATTCGGTTCTGCCTGCATAGATTCTGCTGCCTTCAGGTAGATCAACGGTTCATCTTTTCCTGCACCTGTTTCTGTACAGGTGTAAATCTGCTCAAAATAATCCAGAATCCCGTTTCTCGCAAGTGCTGCTTCTGTCAGTTCCCGGTTTCCAGATGTTGCAACTGTCATCTGTATATTTCTCTCTTTAAACCATTCCAGAGTTTTCTTCACTCCTGGTTTCAACGGTGCTTCAAACCGGTAAAAATCACTTACAATTTTCAGAACCTCTTCTATAATCTGTGAAATGGACTTATCCAACTGATATTTTTCTTTCATCCAGGCGGCTCCCTGCTCCAGACTCATGGTGTGCAGAGCAGCCCGGAGATTTTTCTCCGCTGTGATATTCTGACTCGCAAGATAACGTTCTCCAATATCCTCCCACACAGACATAGAATCCAGCAGCGTTCCATCTACATCAAAAATCGCTGCCTTCATCAGTCTTCCATCATATGAATCGCATCTACTGTATTATTGTACTGCTCTTCCACTTTTGCCAGAAGTTCTTCACAGCCTTCAGTATCTCTTCCTCTGAGCTTCTCTGTAATATCAAAGCTTGCCTTATACAGATTATCAAATCCAAGGTTCTGGCATACACCTTTTAAGGTATGAGCTGCACGAAAAGCTTCTTCCCCATTTTTCTGTGCCAGATTATCCTTCAGACTCCGGAAACTTCCATCATCCAGAAATTTCTTAATAAGAACCTCACTTCTCAGTCTTCCAAGTACACCTTCATAATCTGCACCCATCTGTTCATAACATTCTTTTACTGTCATATTTTTCTCCTCTTTATCCCCATCTGCACTGTTAAACCTGCGTTTTCGCAATGATATTATTATATCACGCCATATAGCTGTTCTCAAGTGCTCTTTCACAAAAGCACCTTAGAATCTTTGTTACTGTTCACATACCACTATAATATAATCAACCCGCCGCAGTGTGATCCTTGCCCGGAGGGCTTTATTATGCTATAAGAATATTATGGAATGGTTTCCCATAGCATAATAAAGCACTTTCACATGTAATTCTCTCACATATGAAAGTGCTGATATCAGGCAAATGAAATCATCCGCATCACTACACACTATCACAGATTTTATATCCGGATATCATATAATTTTATTTTCTGCCGGTATTATCTGAAAAATCCCTGATTCTCAAAGTACTGGATAAATGGATTCTCACTTTCCTCTGTATCATCGGAGTCCATACTATCCTCACTGTCTGTATCTTCGTCTACATCTTCATCAGCATCTTTTGAGGATTTCTTAGAATCCTTTTTAGATTTCTTACTGTCTTTATCGTTATCATCACTGTCATCAGCATCTGTATTCTCATCCAAAGTTACTTTAACAGTCTCTTCTTTATAACTTGTTCCATGAGGAACCTGCACAGTCAGTTCTACCTCTTCATCTGGTTCATAATAGGAAAGATATTCGCTCAACTGATTAATACTTGAAACAGTTTTTCCATTAAATTCAGTAATAACGCTGTTTGCTTTCAGACCTGCTTTATCAGCAGCTCCACCTTCTGTTACTTTTTTTACAAAAACTCCTGCCGGAATGCCATACATCTGAACTGCCTCAGAACTTACAGAAGAACCTTCGATTCCAAGTACACCATGTTCAGAATCATCCAGTTTATCTCTTGATGTCTCATTCATCAGATTCTGAAGAATGTCAGTCACGTCTGAGATTGCAATTGCATAACCCATACCTTCTACTTCAGTAGAAGCAAGTTTTGCAGAGTTGATACCAACAACCTCACCTTCCATATTCAGAAGAGCACCGCCACTGTTACCAGGGTTGATAGCCGCATCTGTCTGGATCAGGTTTACACCGTCACTGCTGTCATCACTTCCATCTGTTACTGTGTTATTGTCAGAATCCATTCTGCGGTTCTTGGCACTTACGATACCGGTTGTAACAGACTGTCCATATCCAAGAGCATTACCGATTGCAATTACCTGCTCACCTACTTTCAGATCATCAGAACTGCCAATCTTCGCAATTGAAATGGCATCCATTGTATCATCTTTAACATCATCCAGAGATACAGATACAACTGCAAGATCTCTCTCTTCATCAAATCCCTTTACGGATGCCTCCACTGCATTTCCATCTGTAAATGCAACTGACAATGTATCCGCACCTTCTACTACATGATAATTTGTAGCAATCAGAAGTTCATCATCATTCTTACCAACAATAATACCGGAACCACTGCCCTCTACTTCCTGTTCCTGCTGCTGTGGTGCATATCCATACATTCCATACATTCCGAAGTAATTCTGCACCTCCTGAACTGACTTGGTTGTAATAGATACAATAGATGGAAGTGCTTCTGATGCGATTTCAGACACATCAAGGTTTCCTTTTGCTGTGCTGCCTGTATCTTTTCCGGTATCTGATTTGGAATCACTGGTATCTGCATCTTTCTTCTCGGATTTTGCATATGTCAATGTTGTCTCGTCCTTATTTGAAGCAGCTTCCACTGTTGTGGCTCCGCTCCATCCTGCAAGTTTATTTACTCCCTCAAAACTTCCTGCTGCAAGTCCTCCTGCAAGTACTGCACATAAGCTGAGTGTAAGACCTTTCTTTGCAATCTTTCTGATTTTATCATTTCTGTTATCTTTGTTCATCATAATAAAGTCCCTCCATGAATCTATGTCATTTATCTATGTCATTTATTTATCTCTGTTTCCTTTTGATGCTTCTAAGTATAGGAATGATTTGTGTTCTTTGTGTGGGAAAAATGTGTTTAATTTGTGACAATTTTATACATTTCCAATATGACAGCAATTTTTAAAAACAGTCCTGTCTGTCAGTTACATCACTTTCGATACATGGAGGAAATTTTTCCGGTACTATATCCCGGAACCAGTGATTTCCAGTTTCCAACCTGACTTTTTAGTACCTTTTCTGTATATTTCAGGGAATTGGAACTATCCATATTTTTAAAGACATTATACGCTGTTTTCTTTTTCCCATTGGCATCCTTCAATCCCATTGCCAATCCCTGAGCCACCTCATGGGCTTCATCTTTATAGCTTCTTATAATAAATGCATCAATCATTGGATTGCAGGCAGCCTTATAATAAGCCAGTGCAATTGCTGCCGCCTGATTTGCCTGTCCTCCATAAGTGGAAGAAAATCCCTGTTCCGAAAGAATGATCCTTGTATTGGAACCAAATCTGTTTTTCACATAATCTGTAAGTGTCTGGATATTACGCATAGTGATAAACGTGGTGGTGTTCGCATCACTGGTAAACATGGATGCATTTGCACCTGACCAGAACTGTGAATCTGAAAGCGGCTGATTATATGCATGATATGCCAGATTCCAGTTCACATCTTTCTGCATATCAGAAATCTTCGCCGCAAAGCTTTCCAGAGTTGATCTTGCACTATAGCAGATAGTAAAGGCATTTTTCTGATTCCAGCAATTATCCAGACAGATAAATACTTTGGAACTTCCCCGGCTGCTTTTCACTGCATTGTAAAGGCAGCGAAAGGCTTCACTGTACATGGAGATAAATTTTGAAAAACTGACATTCCCTACATAATAATATCCGCTTGCACTGTTTACTTCATTTCCCAGGATCCAGTTACTTATATAACAGTTATTTTTTCCAAACTTCTCTCCCAGATATGCAAACATTGCTTCCATAGTCTGTCTAGTTGTGCTGTTATCTGTGTTCCATCCATAATAAGCTGTTTCTGCATAAGGACTGTTTCCCGTAATAAAGCTCTGCGTACTGGCATTCCTGTCAATACTGATCTGTGCAGTCACCTGGATTCCCTTTGCATTACATTGCTGAACAAGATATACATATCCGTACAGACCATTAAAATGATATGTTTTCCCATTATATTTATATGTTTCCACACCACTGTCTTTCCGCATCAGGTCCGAAATATATAAGTTAAAAAATACTGTTTTGGATTTTGTATCCGTCAGCTCGTTGATATCTGTAGCCTGAATTCCTTTTTTGGTCCCCGGAACAAAATATGCTGCTGTATTTGTACTGAGTTTCTCCGGATTGCTGACATAGCTTTTCGGACTGATTACACTATACGCAGATTTAGATTTTCTTATCCCTATGGCAAATTTTCCCTGTGCATATTCCGGATGTCCGGAAATGTTCAGCTTAAATGTGATCTTCCCTTTTGCCTTCTCCGGCTTCTTTACTTTACCCACCGTTTTTTTCACTTTACCGGAATTAGAATCTACATACACCAGATAGTAATAACCATCCGAACTTTTCACATAATTTGAAACAGTTGCGGATACAGTGATGGTATTCGCCTTTGTTCCTTTTACATAATCCAGTGATGCAGCTTTCGCCGAAGGACTGATTTCCTTTGTCCATTTTGCATATAAAGTAAGGGAACCTTCTGAACCCTTTTCAATCACGCTTATCTGATTTTTATACTTACTGTCTGTATACCATCCCACAAAATGATATCCGGAACGCGTCGGCTTTTTAAATTTAATCTCATCTTCTGAAGTATAAGTTTTGGGATTAGCAGTATTATTTTTTCCTTTATTAAGTTTATATGTGATTTTATATTCGGATGCTTTCTCCCAGATTGCATACAGGGTTATTGCTGTTGTATCTCCTGCTGCAATAGCCTTATCTGTAGATATATCCGGACTTGTTCCATCATTTTCTGTGTCTGATATCTGCATTTCTGCCTTACCAGTTTTTTCTTCCCATGATGCGCTGTCCGTCTGTGCCACATCATTTTCTTCCTGCATCACATCTTTTTCTGGTTTTATTTCTTCTCCGACTTCTGTCCTCTCACTGGTTTCCTGAGCCTGCTTTGCCATATCTGCTGTTTCAAGAAGTTTCTTAATAGAATCTCCCGGTTTATAAGTTTCACCGGTTCCATCTTCTTTCGTATTCCACTCTTTAAAAATGTAACCTGTCTTTCCCCTCAGTGCTTCCGGTACTTTAGCCGTATCCGCATCTGCATAGGGTATCACATATGTTTTTTCCAGTTTACCATCACTGTAAAGCAGAATGTTATAACCTTCCGCACTCTGTCCGGCATTTACTGAATCTTCTGTCTCCGACTGTTCCGGTTCCTGATCTTTTAACTCTCCTGTTCCAAACTCATCTCCACTGTTATTCTCATCAGATATTTTATTTCCTGACTCACTTCCTGTCTCATATCCGGCACCATCTTCAAAAACATCTGCTGCTGATTCAACACTTCCTGCCGAAAACTCTGAAGCCCACAATGTCTGCGGTATACAAGACGGAACTATCATAGATACCGCCAGTCCCATTGCTATAAACTTTTTCCATTTTTTCATATTCGTCTTCCTTTCTCTTTTTACATTTTACGGAATTGTTGTAACTATCCAGCATTCCATTTTCTTCATTTTCCTCCTGTCTTACAGTATAACATTTGAAAAATCCACAGACAACAAAAGACTGTCAAAATCAGGACACTAATATGTGATTTTCCTGATTTTAACAGTCTTTTATAAAATTTCCAAACTGCCTGTAACTACCCGGCAGTTTAACCGAATCAAGTAAGTCCCCTGCGGAGGTTGCGAAAAGCAATAAGCAGTGGGTGGGACTTGCTTTTATCAGGAGGAGTGCAAGCTCCTTCTGATAAACTGCGAAGCGGATGATTTTATCCGCTTGACTTTTGAAAATATGGAACCGTCACGATTATTTTACAGTTCCTATCTTATTTAACGGCCAGTAACGAACTGCTACTTCTGCCTCTATTGCATCTTCCTCTACAAACGGATTTTGCCAGTATCTGGAATCCATACTGTGGTTTCTGTTATCTCCTAACATGAAATAACATCCCTCCGGAACTGTATACGGTCCAAAGCTTCCTTCCGGTGTTTCCGGACAAAAGCTGTCATCCAGCGGTTCTTCGGAATCATTGATATACACTTTTCCATCTACAATGTTTACTGTTTCTCCCGGAAGACCAATTACTCGTTTTACAAAAAGCTGAGATGGATCATCCGGATATTTAAATATTACAATATCAAATCTCTCCGGATCATCTTTTATATATGCCAGACGATTTCCAAATACTCTGTCACCTGTCATAATTGTTTCTTCCATAGAACCTGACGGCACTCGTGCATTAATATATACAAAGTGTCCCAACAGAAACGCTATAACAAAGACTGCAATGATAATCTTTGCATAGTCCCACAACTCCCTCCACACAGACCTGCTTTTGTCTGACTGTTCTGTCTGGTTTTTTTCCTCATTTTCCATTTTTCGTCATACCTCCAGAAATTTATATCACAGCATCATTTGATGATATCAGGGGCAAAATACTTTTAAACCTAACCTCATTTACTGTTATCAGAATAATAACTATTTCGCAAATAACGCATTAAACATAGTTTATCACATCTGATAGTTATTCACCACTTAATTTTTTATAAAATTTTGTCACTATTTGATTCTTGGTTACTGTTCACTCCGTTCTCAGCAACACACTTCGCGATGCAGGAAATATGAACCTCCTTGTGCAATGCCCAAGGAGTATCGTTTGCTTCGCAAACTTAATTTATGCTAATCGCATAAATTCGCGCGGTATGTCTTGGGTTTTCTGTGACCTTTGCTCACAAAAAACACCTTGCGGGATATTACCAGTGAACAGTAACGATTCTTGGACAATCTTGTCAGCACATTATGTTTCACGTGAAACAAACATATTGTCTTCCTGTAGTAATTCCACAATTTAACCGAATCAATTAAGTCCCCTGCGGAGGTTGCGAAAAGCAATAAGCAATGGGTGAGGACTTGCTTGTATCAGGAGAAGTGTAAACTCCTTCTGATAAACTGCGAAACAGTTATTCGGTTATGAACAAGCAGCGAAGCGGATGATTTTATCAGCTTGACCCGAGTCAAACAAATCTACTGCAGCACAATTATTCGATGTAGAGCTGCGTAGTAAAATGGATGATTTTATCCGTTTGACCAAAAGTTTTTATAATATCAGGAAATGGGTACTATGTTTCACGTGAAACATAGTACCCATTTCTCACTGACAGATTATATTTCCTGCTGGTAATATTCCAGAAAATCTCTGATTTTGCCGGCTGCTTCTTTTAATACTTCTATTCTTGGTAAATAAACCACTCTGAAGTGATCCGGCTGATGCCAGTTAAATCCACCGCCATGTACAAGCAGAATCTTCTTCTCTTTTAATAAATCTAATGCAAATTTCTCATCATTTACGATATTAAATTTCTTTGTATCAATCTTAGGGAACATATAAAATGCAGCTTTCGGTTTCACAGCAGTAATTCCCGGAATATCTGTCAGCGCATTATAAATAAATTCTCTCTGCTCATAAATACGTCCACCAGGAACAATATAACTCTCCACACTCTGATGTCCGCCCAATGCAGTCTGAACAATTGACTGCGCCGGTACATTAGAACAAAGTCTCATATTAGAAAGCATCTTGATTCCTTCTATATAATCTTTTGCAACTGCCTTATTGCCACTGAGAATCATCCATCCGATTCTAAAGCCCGCGATCATATGTG
>ULWR01034991.1_pt1 | contig 10124 bp, 8 predicted proteins | sample 1960531 | NCBI WGS metagenome assembly ULWR01 (sample SAMEA4835817, study PRJEB28245) | human gut metagenome | biome: gut microbiome; material: fecal sample | place: Denmark | collected 2008
CTCAGCTCCAGGAAATGACCGCACGTTATCAGTTGTGGCATCAAAGCTGCCGTGACCTCGCGCATCATCAGCAGTTAAGTCAGGAACGCGCCGCCCGTGCGGAGCTGCTGCAATACCAATTAAAAGAACTTAACGAATTTAATCCGCAGCCTGGAGAGTTTGAGCAAATCGACGAAGAGTACAAACGTCTGGCGAACAGCGGTCAATTGCTGACCACCAGCCAGAATGCATTGGCATTAATGGCTGACGGTGAAGACGCAAATCTGCAAAGTCAACTTTACACGGCTAAACAACTGGTGAGCGAATTGATTGGCATGGACAGCAAACTGTCCGGCGTACTTGATATGCTGGAAGAGGCTACCATCCAGATTGCTGAAGCCAGTGATGAACTACGCCACTACTGCGATCGTCTGGATCTCGATCCCAACCGACTGTTTGAACTTGAACAGCGCATCTCAAAACAGATTTCGCTGGCACGTAAACATCACGTCAGCCCTGAGGCATTGCCACAGTATTACCAGTCGCTACTGGAAGAACAGCAGCAACTGGACGATCAGGCCGACTCACAAGAAACGCTCGCGCTGGCGGTAACGAAACATCATCAGCAGGCACTGGAAACGGCGCGCGCGTTACACCAGCAACGCCAGCATTATGCAAATGAGTTGGCACAGCTGATCACCGATAGTATGCATGCACTCTCTATGCCACATGGGCAGTTTACGATCGATGTTAAATTTGACGAGCATCACCTGGGCGCTGACGGCGCTGATCGTATTGAGTTTCGGGTAACCACCAACCCAGGTCAGCCAATGCAGCCTATTGCCAAAGTCGCATCCGGTGGTGAGTTGTCCCGCATCGCATTGGCAATCCAGGTCATTACCGCGCGTAAAATGGAAACCCCAGCACTGATTTTTGATGAAGTGGATGTAGGGATTAGCGGCCCAACAGCGGCAGTTGTCGGCAAACTGCTACGTCAACTTGGCGAATCAACTCAGGTGATGTGTGTTACCCACCTGCCACAAGTCGCGGGATATGGTCATCAACACTATTTTGTCAGCAAAGAAACCGATGGTGCGATGACAGAAACGCATATGCAATCCCTGGATAAAAAAGCGCGGTTACAAGAGTTGGCGCGCCTGCTTGGTGGCAGTGAAGTCACACGTAACACACTGGCGAATGCGAAAGAACTGCTTGCGGCGTAAACTTTTTTCCTGCTTCACGGTCAGAGTAAACAGCAAAACGCCGTAAGACCGGAAAGCAAAAGGTTTTAAAGTGATGAAAGGTCTATTATCATCGGCATATTACAGATGAGCCACGTACTGCTCGGGCCCGAAAAGGAATCAAATCACTATGCGCTGTAAAACGCTGACTGCTGCAGCAGCAGTACTATTGATGTTGACCGCAGGCTGTTCCACTCTGGAGCGAGTGGTTTACCGTCCTGACATCAACCAGGGGAACTATCTGACCGCTAACGACGTATCCAAAATACGTGTTGGCATGACGCAACAACAAGTTGCGTACGCATTGGGTACACCGCTGATGTCCGATCCATTTGGTACAAATACCTGGTTCTATGTCTTCCGCCAGCAACCTGGTCATGAAGGTGTAACGCAGCAAACGCTGACGCTGACCTTTAACAGTAGCGGTGTGTTGACCAACATTGATAACAAACCTGCGCTGAGTGGTAACTAATAATAAAGTTGCTCTCAAAGACGTTAAAAAAGGTGCTCAATGAGCACCTTTTTTCTGTCTGTTATTTATTCGCTGATTTTTCTGCTCGTTGCCTGCGAAGCTCTTTCGGATCGGCAATGAGAGGACGATAAATCTCCACCCGATCGCCATCATGCACAATATCGCTGAGTTTTGCCGGACGGCTGTAAATGCCGACTTTGTTTTTAGTTAAATCGATATCGGTACGCAATTCCAGCAAACCACTGGCGCGAATAGCTTCTTCAACCGTCGCGCCCTCCTGCAACGTCACGCGCTGCAGGTACTGCTTCTCAGGTAGCGCATAAGCCACCTCAACGGCAATTTTACCTGGCACTGTAGACCTCTTTTGCACGAACAGTAAAAGCCTGCACCATATTAGCTGCCAGCTCTTTAAACACACGACCAAAGGCGAGTTCAATCAACTTATTGGTAAACTCAAAGTCGAGATGAAACTCAATACGGCACGCGTCCTGGCTCAACGGCGTAAACTTCCAACCGCCTATCAATTTCTTAAACGGTCCATCAACCAGACTCATGAGAATACTTTGATTACTGGTCAACTGGTTGCGGGTTGTAAACGTTTTGCTGATCCCAGCCTTAGACACATCTACCGCAGCGGTCATCTGCCCAGGAGTGGACTCCAGAATCCGGCTTCCAGTGCACCCTGGTAAAAACTGAGGATAAGACTGAACGTCATTCACTAACTGATACATTTGCTCCGCGCTGTAGGGTACCAGTGCGGTCCGGCTAATCTGAGGCATAACAATTTCCATCAACAAAAATCCAACAAATAATATCATTTATCCTGCTGTAAAAAAAACGCTATCCCGGCGCTGGGTAACATCGGGATCATGCTAAGATAGAGCCTTGTCCCCCGCAGGATTGATATGGGGTGTTTTCGATTTCAGATTACCGATGATTCACGACGCTTATGACGAAGAAAAAAGCACATAAACCTGGTTCAGCGACCATCGCGCTTAACAAGCGCGCCCGTCACGAATACTTTATCGAAGAAGAGTTCGAAGCGGGACTTGCCCTGCAAGGCTGGGAGGTTAAATCCCTGCGTGCAGGAAAAGCCAATATCAGCGACAGCTACGTCCTTCTGCGTGACGGAGAGGCATTTCTGTTTGGCGCTAACATCACGCCAATGGCTGTGGCCTCCACGCATGTGGTGTGCGATCCTACCCGTACCCGCAAGTTACTTCTCAACCAGCGCGAACTGGACTCATTGTACGGTCGCGTAAATCGAGAAGGCTATACCGTAGTGGCGCTCTCCCTGTACTGGAAAAATGCCTGGTGCAAAGTGAAAATCGGCGTCGCCAAAGGTAAAAAACAGCACGATAAACGTTCAGATATCAAAGAACGCGAATGGCAGGTGGATAAAGCGCGTATCATGAAAAACGCCCATCGTTAAACCTATATAAGCGATACTAATCAAATCCTCACCGCGCCTCCCTATCCGGTGGCGCGAATGAACATCTTGTCGACTGTCAAATCTGACACAGATGTAGCCATCCCATTGCTTAATCGAAAAAAAATCATACTATGCAGGCGCTAATTCCAGGATGATAACGCCTTTTGGGCTAGTCATGCTGCTCATAAATCTGGTATACTTACCGTTACACATTGGGGCTGATTCTGGATTCGACGGGATTTGCGAAACCCAAGGTGCATGCCGAGGGGCGGTTGGCCTCGTAAAAAGCCGCAAAAAATAGTCGCAAACGACGAAAACTACGCTTTAGCAGCTTAATAACCTGCTTAGAGCCCTCTCTCCCTAGCCTCCGCTCTTAGGACGGGGATCAAGAGAGGTCAAACCCAAAAGAGATCGCGTGGAAGCCCTGCCTGGGGTTGAAGCGTTAAAACTTAATCAGGCTAGTTTGTTAGTGGCGTGTCCGTCCGCAGCTGGCAAGCGAATGTAAAGACTGACTAAGCATGTAGTACCGAGGATGTAGGAATTTCGGACGCGGGTTCAACTCCCGCCAGCTCCACCAAATAATGATTGGACGGTGTAAGGACTACACCAACAAAAACAGGAAGTTATAAGTCTCAGCAGGACACCGACCAGACGGTGAGGAGACAAAAAAGGATACGCAACGGAGTCGCGACTCCCTATGACATTAAAGCCCGCTGATGCGGGCTTTTTTATTGGTCCTGACCCGCCCTGAATAGAATTCATCCAATTACAGTCCAGACATATACAGTATCCCTCAGCTCAGTATCAGCTTCTCGACAAATGGTCACTGTTATTTACCCGTTTCCAGAAAGAGAATAATTTGCCCCCATAGCCAGCCTTCCCGGAATCTGTATGTTCATTAATATTGTTATCGATGCCATCAAGTAACATAGGTTGGATGCGATTGATCTTACTCACATTAGTCGACACGGAACTCAGTAAGTTGAACTCTGAAAAAGCAGTTTAAATAGCATTTAAACAAATGCCACCAGTTCGAAAAAGAGTATAAGCACACTTAATATATTGTTTTAATTATTCATTTCCTTTCAACCCAATTCTTATCCCTCACATTACTTGTTATTAATTTGCTGTTTTTGATCACAATAAGAAAACAATATGTAACTTTTATGCGCATTTTTCAGAAATGTAGATATTTTTAGATTATGGCTACGAAATGAGCATCGCCATGTCACCCTACATCTCATAAGAGGATCGCTTCTGATGAATGCACTGACCGCCGTACAAAATAACGCTGTCGATTCAGGCCAGGACTATCGCGGATTCACTCTCATCCCGTCGGCGCAATCCCCGCGTCTGCTGGAACTCACCTTCACCGAACAGACGACCAAACAGTTTCTCGAACAGGTTGCCGAATGGCCCGTGCAGGCGCTGGAGTACAAATCGTTTCTGCGTTTTCAGGTAGGCAAAATTCTCGACGATCTGTGTGCGAATCAGCTGCAACCGCTGCTGTTGAAGACCCTGTTAAACCGCGCTGAAGGTGCGCTGTTGATCAATGCGGTGGGTATCGATGATGTCGCGCAGGCGGATGAGATGGTGAAGCTGGCGACGGCGGTGGCGCATCTGATTGGCCGTTCCAATTTCGATGCCATGAGCGGTCAGTATTACGCGCGTTTCGTGGTGAAAAATGTTGATAACTCAGACAGCTATCTTCGTCAGCCGCACCGCGTAATGGAGCTGCACAACGACGGCACTTACGTCGAAGAGATCACTGATTACGTGCTGATGATGAAAATCGACGAGCAAAACATACAGGGCGGTAACTCGCTGCTGCTGCATCTCGATGACTGGGAACATCTGGACCTCTTTTTCCGCCATCCGCTGGCGCGCCGTCCGATGCGCTTTGCCGCGCCGCCGAGCAAAAACGTCAGCAAAGATGTCTTCCATCCGGTGTTCGATGTCGATCAGCAGGGCCGCCCAGTGATGCGCTATATCGACCAGTTTGTCCAGCCGAAAGACTTCGAAGAAGGCGTGTGGTTGAGCGAGCTTTCGGACGCCATTGAAACCAGTAAAGGCACTCTTTCTGTACCCGTTCCCGTTGGCAAATTCCTGTTGATTAACAACCTGTTCTGGCTGCACGGTCGCGACCGCTTTACTCCGCACCCGGATCTGCGCCGTGAACTGATGCGTCAGCGTGGCTATTTCGCTTACGCCACTCACCACTACCAGACGCATCAGTAAGCGCAAAGGAATTGAGCGGATGTATGATTTTGTGATTATTGGCGGCGGCATCATCGGCATGTCGACCGCCATGCAACTGATTGATATCTATCCTGACGCCCGCATTGCGTTGCTGGAAAAAGAGTCCGGCCCTGCCTGTCACCAGACGGGCCACAACAGCGGCGTGATCCATGCCGGAGTCTATTACACGCCCGGTAGCCTGAAGACGCAGTTTTGCCTGGCGGGGAACCGCGCCACTAAAGTCTTTTGCGATCAAAACGGCATTCGCTACGACAACTGCGGCAAGATGCTGGTCGCCACGTCTCCGCTCGAAATGGAACGGATGAATGCGTTATGGAAACGCACGGCGGCAAACGGGATCGAGCGCGAGTGGTTAAACGCCGAGGAGCTGCGCGAGCGTGAACCGAATATCACCGGGCTTGGCGGCATTTTTGTGCCGTCCAGCGGCATTGTCAGCTACCGCGAAGTGACGGCGGCGATGGCAAAAATCTTCCAGGCCAGAGGTGGTGAGATTATTTATAACGCCGAAGTCAGCGCCCTCAGTGAGCATAAAAACGGCGTGGTGATACGTACCCGTCAGGGCGGTGAATATGAAGCATCGACGCTGATTAGTTGTTCCGGGCTGATGGCTGACCGGCTGGTGAAAATGCTCGGCCTCGAACCGGGCTTTATTATCTGCCCGTTCCGCGGCGAGTATTTCCGCCTTGCGCCAGAGCATAACCAGATTGTTAACCACCTGATTTACCCCATTCCCGACCCGGCAATGCCGTTTTTGGGCGTGCATCTCACCCGCATGATCGACGGCAGCGTGACCGTCGGGCCAAACGCGGTGCTGGCTTTCAAACGCGAAGGCTACCGCAAGCGCGACTTCTCATTTAGTGACACGCTGGAGATTTTAGGCTCGTCGGGGATTCGCCGGGTGCTGCAAAACCATCTACGCTCAGGACTGGGCGAGATGAAAAACTCGCTGTGCAAAAGCGGCTATCTGCGGCTGGTGCAAAAGTATTGTCCCCGGCTTTCGTTAAGCGATCTCCAGCCCTGGCCCCCCGGTGTGCGGGCGCAGGCGGTATCGCCGGACGGCAAGCTGATTGACGATTTTCTGTTTGTCACCACCCCGCGCACGATCCACACCTGTAATGCGCCCTCCCCGGCAGCGACATCAGCAATTCCTATTGGTGCGCATATTGTCAGCAAGGTACAAACGCTGTTGGCAAGCCAGAGTAACCCCGGACGCACGCTGCGAGCGGCACGTAGTGTGGATGCCTTACACGCCGCATTTAATTAATAACCTTTGAAAACAGGATGTAGCGATGAAACTTAACGACAGTAACTTATTCCGCCAGCAGGCGTTGATTAACGGGGAATGGCTGGACGCCAACAATGGCGAGGTCATCGACGTCACCAATCCGGCGAACGGCGACAAGCTGGGTAGCGTGCCGAAAATGGGCGCTGATGAAACCCGCGCCGCTATCGACGCCGCCAGCCGCGCCCTGCCCGCCTGGCGTGCGCTCACTGCCAAAGAACGCGCCAACATTCTGCGCAACTGGTTCAATTTAATGATGGAGCATCAGGACGATTTAGCGCGCCTGATGACCCTCGAACAGGGCAAACCACTGGCTGAAGCGAAAGGCGAAATCAGCTACGCCGCCTCATTTATTGAGTGGTTTGCTGAAGAAGGCAAACGTATTTATGGCGACACCATTCCCGGTCATCAGGCCGATAAACGCCTGATTGTGATCAAGCAGCCGATTGGCGTCACCGCGGCTATCACGCCATGGAACTTCCCGGCGGCGATGATTACCCGTAAAGCTGGTCCGGCGCTGGCGGCTGGCTGCACCATGGTGCTGAAGCCCGCCAGTCAGACGCCGTTCTCTGCGCTGGCGCTGGCAGAACTGGCGATTCGCGCGGGCGTTCCGGCTGGCGTGTTTAACGTGGTCACCGGTTCGGCGGGCGCGGTCGGTAACGAACTGACCAGCAACCCGCTGGTGCGCAAGCTGTCGTTTACCGGCTCGACCGAAATTGGCCGTCAGTTAATGGAACAGTGCGCGAAAGACATCAAAAAAGTGTCGCTGGAGCTGGGCGGCAACGCACCGTTTATTGTCTTTGACGATGCCGATCTCGATAAAGCCGTGGAAGGCGCGCTGGCCTCGAAATTCCGTAACGCCGGGCAAACCTGCGTCTGCGCCAACCGCCTGTATGTGCAGGACAGCGTGTATGACCGCTTTGCCGAAAAATTGCAGCAGGCGGTGAGCAAACTGCACATCGGCGACGGGCTGGAGAAAGGCGTCACCATCGGGCCGTTGATCGATGAAAAAGCGGTAGCAAAAGTGGAAGAGCATATTGCTGATGCGCTGGAGAAAGGCGCGCGCGTGGTTTGCGGCGGTAAAGCACATGAACGCGGCGGTAACTTCTTCCAGCCGACCATTCTGGTAGACGTTCCGGCTAACGCCAAAGTGTCGAAAGAAGAGACGTTTGGCCCCCTCGCCCCGCTGTTCCGTTTTAAAGATGAAGCCGATGTGATTGCGCAAGCCAATGACACCGAATTTGGACTTGCAGCCTATTTCTACGCCCGTGATTTAAGCCGCGTCTTCCGCGTGGGCGAAGCACTGGAGTACGGCATCATCGGCATCAACACCGGCATTATTTCCAATGAAGTGGCCCCGTTCGGCGGCATTAAAGCCTCGGGTCTGGGTCGTGAAGGTTCGAAGTATGGCATCGAAGATTACTTAGAAATCAAATATATGTGCATCGGTCTTTAACTGGAGAATGCGAATGATCAGCAATAAAGAGTTAATGCAGCGCCGCAGTCAGGCGATTCCCCGTGGCGTTGGGCAAATTCACCCGATTTTCGCTGACCGCGCGGAAAACTGCCGGGTGTGGGACGTTGAAGGCCGTGAGTATCTTGATTTCGCGGGCGGGATTGCGGTGCTCAATACCGGGCACCTGCATCCGAAAGTGGTTGCGGCGGTGGAAGCGCAATTGAAAAAACTGTCGCACACCTGCTTCCAGGTGCTGGCCTACGAGCCGTATCTGGAGCTGTGCGAGATTATGAATCAGAAGGTGCCGGGCGATTTTGCCAAGAAAACTCTGCTGGTTACGACCGGTTCCGAAGCGGTGGAAAATGCGGTGAAAATCGCCCGCGCCGCCACTAAACGTAGCGGTACTATCGCCTTTAGCGGTGCGTATCACGGGCGCACGCATTACACGCTGGCGCTGACCGGCAAGGTGAATCCGTACTCTGCGGGCATGGGGCTGATGCCGGGTCATGTTTATCGCGCGCTTTATCCTTGCCCGCTGCACGGCATAAGCGAGGATGACGCTATCGCCAGCATCCACCGGATCTTCAAAAATGACGCCGCGCCGGAAGATATCGCCGCCATCGTGATTGAGCCCGTTCAGGGCGAAGGCGGTTTCTACGCCGCGACGCCAGCCTTTATGCAGCGTTTACGCGCGCTGTGTGACGAGCACGGGATCATGCTGATTGCCGATGAAGTGCAGAGCGGCGCAGGGCGTACCGGCACGCTGTTTGCGATGGAGCAAATGGGCGTGGCACCAGATCTCACCACCTTTGCGAAATCGATCGCAGGCGGTTTCCCGCTGGCGGGCGTCACCGGGCGCGCGGAAGTGATGGACGCCGTCGCACCGGGCGGACTGGGTGGCACCTATGCCGGTAACCCGATTGCCTGCGTAGCGGCGCTGGAAGTGTTGAAGGTGTTCGAGCAGGAAAATCTGCTGCAAAAAGCCAACGTTCTGGGGCAGAAGCTGAAAGACGGATTGCTGGCGATAGCCGAAAAACACCCGGAGATCGGCGACGTACGCGGTCTGGGGGCGATGATCGCCATCGAGCTGTTTGAAGATGGCGATCACAGCAAACCGGACGCAAAACTCACCGCCGAGATCGTGGCACGCGCCCGCGATAAGGGTCTGATTCTTCTCTCCTGCGGCCCGTATTACAACGTGCTGCGCATCCTTGTACCGCTCACCATTGAAGACGCTCAGATCCGTCAGGGTCTGGAGATCATCAGCCAGTGTTTTGCTGAGGCGAAGCTGTAGCACCGCACCATGCCGGAGGCGACGCTTTGCGGCTTGTCCGGCCTACGAGAATCCAGGTCGGATAAGGCGTTTACGCCGCATCCGACAATCTGTACGTGAACAGGAATAAATCTATGTCGGCCGGATAAGGCGGAGCCGCTCTCCGGCAAAAAGAACCAATAACAATTAAACGCGTGACCCGACGCGGGAAATGTCGGGGCGCTCTCCCAAGTGACACACTTTCGAGAGGATTCAGGATGGGGCAATCATCGCAACCACATGAGTTAGGCGGCGGGCTGAAGTCACGCCACGTCACCATGTTGTCTATTGCCGGTGTTATCGGCGCAAGTCTGTTTGTCGGTTCCAGCGTCGCCATCGCCGAAGCGGGCCCGGCGGTATTACTGGCCTATCTGTTCGCCGGATTACTGGTGGTTATGATTATGCGGATGTTGGCGGAAATGGCGGTTGCCACGCCCGATACCGGTTCGTTTTCCACCTATGCCGATAAAGCCATTGGCCGCTGGGCGGGCTATACCATCGGCTGGTTGTACTGGTGGTTTTGGGTACTGGTTATCCCACTTGAAGCCAACATCGCCGCCATGATCCTGCACTCATGGGTTCCAGGCATTCCCATCTGGTTATTTTCCCTCGTCATTACCCTCGCCTTAACCGGCAGTAATTTATTAAGCGTTAAAAACTACGGCGAATTTGAGTTCTGGCTGGCGCTGTG
>ULWR01003051.1_pt1 | contig 10084 bp, 7 predicted proteins | sample 1960531 | NCBI WGS metagenome assembly ULWR01 (sample SAMEA4835817, study PRJEB28245) | human gut metagenome | biome: gut microbiome; material: fecal sample | place: Denmark | collected 2008
AAATAATGAAGCGCTTCGCCTGCTCGGATTAAATGTGTTTACCCATATCCGCCAACTGAACAAAGTGGATATACAGCTGATGAAGAAAATAGAATTCTGCCGTCCGGGAGATAAAATACAAACTATTTTCAACAATGAACGGGGTACAATCAATTTATCCATTCGTGTATCAGGCATCACTGTTCGTGAAGAACAATTGCGCATTCTCGCTTTTAACGACATCAACAGTGAATTGGATGAAAAAGAAATCGATTCGTGGATACGACTGACACGTGTATTGACTCATGAAATCATGAATTCGGTTACTCCCATCACCTCTCTTAGCGAAACACTACTATCGTTGGCCGATACCCGGGATGAAGAAATACGCCGGGGCTTACAAACAATCAGTACTACGGGAAAAGGCCTGCTCTCTTTCGTGGAATCCTACCGCCGTTTTACCCGTATCCCGCCCCCGGAACCATCCTTATTTTATGTAAAAGCTTTTATTGACCGAATGGTAGAGCTGGCACGCCATCAAAACAAATGTGACAACATAACATTCCATATAGATATTGCTCCTGCTGATCTGATTGTGTATGCCGACGAAAATCTGATTTCGCAAGTAGTAATTAATCTATTGAAGAATGCCATACAAGCTATCGATGCACAGGCCGATGGAAAGATTGAAATAAAAGGACGATGTAATGCTGCTGAAGAAATATTGATTGAAATAAAAAATAATGGCCCTGCCATTCCTTCAGATATAGCAGATCATATATTCATTCCTTTTTTTACCACCAAAGAAGGAGGTAGTGGTATCGGATTGAGCATTTCACGTCAGATCATGCGTCTGTCAGGTGGAAGCATCACTCTGCTGCAAGGCAAAGAAACTAAATTTATTCTGAAATTTAAATAAGTACATAGATTCATAGTGTAATTACTTGCATCATTAACAATGTAATAGCAAGGATATCCGGCAAACAATAAGAAAAGATTTCTGTTATTAATAATATCATTTCAATCTTAAAATTATGACCTACCTCGCTACCAACCCCCTATTCCATGGAATCTCTCCAGAAACGCTTTCCCGTGATTTTGACGGAATCGTATCTCACCTCCGCATGTTCCGTAAAGGAGACATTCTTGCCAGGCAAGGTGATGTATGCAATCGGCTGATGATATTACTGAAAGGCAGTGTCCGGGGAGAAATGATCGATTACTCGGGCAGATTGATTAAAGTGGAAGATATTATTGCTCCTCGTGCAATTGCCCCTCTTTTCTTATTTGGTGCAGACAATCGCTATCCGGTAGAAGTTACAGCAAACGAAGCTACCGAAGTTTTCGAAATTCCGAAAGAAAGCGTACTGAAATTATTTCGACGGAATGAGAAATTCTTAGAGAACTACATGAATCTTTCTGCCAATTATGCCCGAACACTTGCTGACAAACTGTTTTTTATGTCCTTTAAGACGATTCGGCAGAAACTTGCTTCCTATCTGCTACGGATGTTGAAACAACAAGGAGACAGTCCGATACAACTTGACCGCTCGCAACAGGAACTGGCTGATTATTTCGGAGTATCTCGTCCCTCTCTGGCACGCGAGCTGGCTCATATGCAGGATGACGGCCTGATCAAAACGGACAGGAAATTAGTGCATATCTTGAGAAAAGAAGATATGATGCAACTGATACAATAAGTTTGAGCAAAATTTAAAGCCTGTTTAAGTATCAGACAGATGGAACGGTAACAGAGTGAGAATCGGACCTTTTTCGCTAAAGACACGGAGGAAAACAAAATGCTTTTATAGGCATAAACAGATAGAATAATAGATACATCACACTATATATCAAACCATTGCGCTTGCTTTCTCTACCAAAACAGAAGGTGGAAGATGGAAGATCGAAATGCATTTTTGTAGGAAGAGTGTACAAAAGCTCCTCTTTGTATCAGTCACTCAAGCGTCCGGATCTTTGATACCTGCCTGTATCACCCGGACAGAAGGTCCGCTTATGGAGTAACGTTCGGTTGCCACATCCTCGTTATCGAAATAACGGACTGAAATGATTCCGGAGGAAAATTAAAACAGTCTCTTAGACAAACTCTAAGATTTCCAATCTTTTTTCTCTTGTTTGTAACATTGGTTACAGAATTACCCCAAATCCTCCTCCTATCTTTGCATCCAGAAAAGAAACCTATTAATACGTAAAAATTATGAGTATGTTCTGTTTTCAGTGTCAGGAAACCGCAAAAGGTACAGGTTGTATCTTAAGCGGAGTATGCGGGAAAACTCCCGAAGTAGCCAATATGCAAGACTTGCTGCTTTTTGTAGTACGCGGAATCGCAGTCTACAATCAGGCATTACGCAAAGATGGACGTTCTTCTGCCCGGGCAGATAAGTTTATCTTTGACGCATTGTTCACTACCATTACAAATGCCAACTTTGATAAACACTCCATTATCGAGAAAATAAAGAAAGGACTGGAGCTAAAGAAAGATCTAAGTAACCAAGTCACAATAGAACATGCGCCCGACGAATGTACTTGGTATGGTGACGAAACTGAGTTTGAAGAGAAAGCCCAAACGGTGGGGGTACTGCGAACTTCTGACGAAGACATTCGATCATTGAAGGAGTTGGTTCACTATGGTATCAAAGGAATGGCTGCTTATGTGGAGCATGCCTATAACTTAGGATATGAGAATCCGGAGATATTTGCATTCATGCAATATGCTTTGGCTGAATTGACCCGCGAAGATATTACTGTGGACGAACTGATAACCCTCACACTCGCTACGGGTAACCATGGTGTGCAGGCTATGGCCCAACTCGATACTGCCAATACCAGCCATTACGGAAATCCGGAAATCTCCGAAGTAAACATTGGTGTTCGAAACAATCCGGGTATCCTTGTCAGTGGACATGACTTGAAAGATATTGAAGAACTTTTGCAACAGACTGAAGGTACCGGTATCGACATATACACACACAGTGAAATGCTACCGGCTCATTATTATCCTCAGTTGAAGAAATATAAACACCTGGTAGGAAACTACGGTAATGCCTGGTGGAAACAGAAAGAGGAATTTGAAAGTTTCAACGGTCCTATTCTCTTCACTACTAATTGCATTGTTCCACCACGCCCGAATGCGACTTATAAAGATCGCATCTATACGACAGGCGCAACCGGCTTGGAAGGTGCTACCTACATACCCGAACGAAAAGACGGAAAGCAGAAAGATTTCTCCGTTATTATTGAGCATGCACGGCGTTGCCAACCACCAGTGGCAATAGAAAGTGGTAAGATTGTAGGTGGATTTGCTCATGCGCAAGTAATCGCACTGGCCGATAAGGTGGTTGAAGCAGTAAAAAGCGGTGCTATCCGTAAATTTTTTGTTATGGCCGGATGTGACGGGCGAATGAAAAGTCGCAGTTACTACACAGAGTTTGCAGAAAAGCTACCGGCAGATACGGTAATCCTGACAGCAGGGTGCGCCAAATACCGATATAATAAATTACCTCTGGGGGATATTAATGGCATTCCTCGTGTACTGGATGCAGGACAGTGTAATGACAGTTACTCATTGGCTATAATTGCTATGAAGTTGCAGGAAGTCTTCGGACTAAAAGACATCAATGATCTTCCGATTGTATATAACATTGCGTGGTACGAACAAAAAGCCGTTATTGTTCTGCTGGCTCTGTTGGCACTTGGAGTGAAAAAGATTCATTTAGGGCCGACGCTTCCTGCATTCTTATCTCCTAACGTGAAGCAGGTACTGATCGATAATTTTGGAATTGGCGGTATCAGTACAGCAGACGAAGATATTGCAAAATTTTTGGCATGATAATGTACAAGTAAGTAAGAGGAGCGTTATAATTCACCACAGAGTAACACAGAGTGAACTTAATCTATTTATCTGTGTAATCCTGTGGTGAATATGAGCACTGACACCTCTTCTTACTTTTTTCATTCATCTCTCTTCTCTTGGCAGTACCAGATTCAAGCCTACTCCTACCAATGCGGCAAGACCGATTCCCGACAGTGAGAATTCGCCCCATGCCAATACGGCACCACCGATGCCAATAGTCAGAGTCAGTGAGACAATAATGATATTACGTGTCCGGCTCAAGTCAATACAATTATTGACAAGGTTAGCAATTCCCGCGCAAGCGATCGTACCGAATAAGAGTAACATGATTCCTCCTAATACAGCCGAAGGAATAGACTTCAATAAAGCGCTGACTTTACCGATTACGGAAAACAGAATGGCCGTAATCGCCGCTATTCTTATTACTTGAGGATTCGTCACTTTAGTAAGCGACATGGCTCCTGTAACTTCCGAATAGGTAGTTACAGGAGGTCCTCCCAATAAACCGGCACAAAGACATGCCAAGCCATCACCTAATAGTGTGCGATGCAACCCGGGATCTTTTACATAGTCTTTTCCCGTCACAGTGTTTACCACATACACATCCCCAATGTGTTCTATCACCGGAGCAATAGCCACCGGCATCATAAACAAAATAGGTTCCCACGAAAACTGTGGAAACACAAACTGTGGAAAACCCAACCACGCAGCGTTTCTGACTCCCGACATATCAACACCATAAAAGATCAGCGCAGCAATATATCCCACAATAATTCCACAAAAAATAGGTATTAACTTCAATAGTCCCTTCGCCCGAATAGATACAATCACGGCAGTAAACAACGAAAGCAACGCCAATGTCCAGTTTTCCTTTGCCATATTCACTCCAGTCCCGGCAAGTGAAAGCCCTATCAATATAATTACCGGACCAATAACTACCGGTGGAAACAGGCGCTCGATCAACCTGATACCCTGCCATTTAACTAAAGCACTCATAACAAAGTAGACCATTGCAACGCCTACCATTCCCGAAAGTGTGCCGGCAAGTCCATACAGTTCGGTTGCTTTAATAATAGGAGCAATAAATGCAAAACTACTACCTAAAAAAATAGGGACCTTCCCTTTTGTTACCAAATGAAAAAGAAGTGTGCCGATACCGGCAGTAAACAAAGCTGTAGAAGGATCGAGCCCGACCAATAAGGGGACAAGTACAGTAGCTCCAAAAGCCACAAAAAGGAACTGTACTCCTACTACTCCTTTGCGTAAAGGAGAAAGATGATTTGAATCCATATAGAATAGAATAATATTATTTAAACTGCAAAAATAACATTTTTAAACTATTTTACAGCTATTTGGAACATAAATACATCCAAAGAGCGTTTCTATTTGTTACATAATTTAAGTAACTTCGCACAGTGAAATGTAAAATAACAAATTAACAACCCTTAGTACTCATTGCTTATGATTTTTACCGCTGAAAACATTCTACTCATTGGTTCTATTTTACTATTTGTCAGCATTGTTGTCGGAAAAACCGGATATCGCTTCGGAGTGCCGGCCTTATTATTATTCCTTCTTGTAGGTATGCTTTTCGGAAGCGACGGATTGGGATTACAATTTCATAATGCCAAGATAGCCCAATTTATAGGTATGGTTGCCCTTAGCGTCATTCTGTTCTCCGGAGGTATGGATACTAAATTCAAAGAAATTCGTCCTATTCTTTCTCCGGGAATCGTACTTTCAACAGTGGGAGTATTTCTCACGGCACTTTTTACCGGATTATTCATTTGGTATCTTTCGGGAATGAGTTGGACCAATATCCACTTTCCATTGATCACTTCCCTATTACTTGCATCTACCATGTCGTCAACGGATTCTGCTTCAGTATTCGCCATCCTCCGTTCGCAAAAGATGAATCTGAAACATAACCTACGTCCTATGCTTGAACTGGAGAGCGGAAGCAACGACCCAATGGCCTATATGCTTACCATAGTCCTGATACAATTCATTCAATCAGATGGCATGGGTACAGGCAACATAATCGGTTCATTCATCATCCAATTCTTGGTAGGTGCTGCTGCCGGATATATCTTGGGAAAACTGGCGATATTGATACTCAACAAAATAAATATCGATAACCAATCACTTTATCCCATTCTGTTATTGTCTTTTGTATTCTTCACTTTTGCCATCACCGATCTGCTTCGCGGTAATGGGTATTTGGCTGTATACATTGCCGGCATGATGGTAGGTAACCATAAAATAACTTTCCGAAAGGAAATTGCAACATTCATGGATGGTCTGACCTGGCTGTTCCAAATCATTATGTTCCTTATGTTAGGACTGCTTGTCAATCCTCACGAAATGATTGAAGTTGCCGTTGTAGCATTGCTTATCGGAGTATTCATGATCGTTATCGGACGACCATTAAGCGTATTCCTTTGTCTTTTACCATTTAGGAAGATTACTTTAAAATCCCGTCTGTTTGTCTCGTGGGTAGGGCTACGAGGAGCTGTACCCATCATTTTCGCAACTTATCCGGTAGTGGCAAACGTGGAAGGATCGAATATGATTTTCAATATCGTGTTTTTTATTACGATTGTTTCATTGATTGTACAAGGAACAAGTGTTTCGTTTGTGGCACGCTTGTTACACTTGTCCACTCCACTCGAAAAGACCGGAAATGACTTCGGTGTAGAACTTCCGGAAGAGATAGATACTGATCTTTCGGATATGACCATTACTATGGAAATGCTGAATGAGGCAGACACCCTGAAAGATATGAATTTGCCAAAAGGTACTTTAGTAATGATCGTCAAACGTGGTGATGAATTTCTTATCCCCAACGGCACACTAAAATTACATGTAGGAGACAAACTACTGCTGATCTCAGAGAAAAATAAGCAGGAAACGGTTAAGAATGAATAGAAAATCATGATAAAAACACAGAGAACGTGAAATCCACATATCATTTTCGATATTGGCAGAACGTGTCTCTGTGTTCATTCTATCTTAGATAATCGATAAATAGAATGACCTACCCTCCGTTAATTTAACGTAAAACTTTACGAGAGAATTCGGTTTCCGTTAATAGAATATTAATTTTGCGCAGTTTTTAACTGAATGTGCAGAAATTACAAAATGGAACAAGAACAACGGTTCATTGGTTATATTGAACAAAGCATCATAAACAACTGGGATGCAAACGCCCTGACAGACTACAAAGGAATCACCCTTCAATATAAGGATGTAGCCCGCAAAATAGCCAAATTTCACATTATATTAGAAATGGCCGGTATTCAACCGGGTGATAAGATCGCTGTCTGTGGCCGCAATAGTGCCCATTGGGCTGTAACCTTTTTGGCCACCGTGACTTATGGTGCTGTAATTGTTCCCATTTTACATGAATTTAAGGCTGACAATATCCATAATATCGTCAATCACTCTGAGGCAAAACTCCTCTTTGTAGGTGATCAGGTATGGGAAAACCTTAATGAAGATCGGATGCCTTTACTTGAAGGTATATCTTCTTTGACAGACTTTACTCCACTTGTGTCGCGCAATGACAAACTGACATATGCACATGAACACCGTAATGAGATATATGGACAGCGATATCCTAAAAATTTTCGTCCGGAACATATCTCCTACCGTAAAGATATGCCGGAAGAGCTGGCTGTTATAAATTACACATCAGGAACAACAGGTTATTCCAAAGGAGTGATGTTACCCTATCGTAGTCTTTGGTCAAACATTGCTTATTGTCACGAGATGCTTCCGGTAAAACCTGGTGATCACATCGTTTCGATGCTTCCCATGGGGCACGTATTCGGCATGGTCTACGATTTTCTTTACGGATTTTCTGCGGGTGCACACCTCTACTTCTTGACACGTATGCCGTCTCCCAAAATCATTGCACAATCATTTGCCGAAATCAAACCGAGAGTAATTGCTTGTGTACCGTTGATTGTAGAAAAGATTATTAAAAAAGATATTCTCCCCAAACTGGATAATAAAATAGGTAAGTTGTTGCTGAGAGTACCCATTGTTAACGATAAAATTAAAGCAGCTGCCCGGCAGGCAGCAATGGAAATTTTTGGTGGAAATTTTGATGAAATTATTATCGGAGGAGCTCCGTTCAATGCAGAAGTGGAAGCTTTTCTTAAACAAATAGGATTTCCATACACCATTGCCTATGGTATGACAGAATGTGGTCCCATCATTTGTTCCAGCCGCTGGGAAACTCTCAAACAGGCTTCATGCGGTAAAGCTACCAGCCGAATGGAAGTGAAAATAGATTCTCCTGATCCGGAAAATATTGCAGGAGAAATTATTTGTAAAGGTACAAACTTAATGTTGGGATACTACAAAAATACGGAGGCCACTTCACAAATCATCGATGTAAACGGATGGCTCCACACTGGAGATTTGGCTACCATGGATTCGGAAGGATATGTAACAGTACGAGGTCGGAGCAAGAATATGTTACTTACTTCAAGCGGGCAGAATATTTATCCGGAAGAAATAGAAAGCAAGTTTAATAACATGCCTTATGTGTCCGAATCGTTGGTTCTACTCCAGAAAGATAAACTTGTAGCACTAATCTACCCGGATTTTGACGATGCTTTCGCACACGGACTGTTGCAAAGCGATATTGAGAAGATAATGGAAACCAACCGAATAGAACTCAATCAACAACTTCCGGCCTACTGTCAGATTACTAAAATCAAAATCCACTTCGAGGAGTTTGAGAAAACAGCGAAGAAGAGCATTAAACGATTCATGTATCAGGAAGCAAAAGGATAAAAGGATCAAAGAACCAATTCCTCGAACAACCGCTCCAATGTTTCCTCTAAATTGTCAGAATAGCCAACATGAGGTCTTGAGGTCTGAATGCAGGAACTACGATGGGCTGTCAACCAACGAAAACGTTCCGGAACTTCCAGTTTAGCAATGACTCCTCCCGTCGGACAGCCTGCACACACTTTACTGAAAGCCTCCAAATATTCCCGGAAAGAATCGATATCAGGTTCCGGTGATAAGGCCTCCAACCTCTTCTTATTAATTTCATAACGCATCCGGATAAAGGCAGCCTGTTTGGAAAACAAGATAACCCCAACGTTGATAAATTCCTCACGCTCCACTTTCGGAACTATCCGAACAACGGCGTATTCATAAATATGCTTTTCTGGCATGTTGTGCTTCTTTTACAAATATTTCAGAATGTTCGATCCTTTCTTTCAAAAATCGATAATAGATATCACGAATATCTTGAGGAGTTTCATCTTTATCACGCCACTCTATCCAGCTATCAGGAATCAGATCCACTATTTCACGTATTTTTTCCGAAGTCAGTAATTTCCGAAATTCGGCATCCACTTCGTCCAACTTACTGGCAAGCGGCAATAAGGCATGGTCTTTAACTTGGGTAAAAGAACTAAGTGCATGTTTATGCCAATTGACCCATGAATGATGAAAAAATAGAGATGCACCATGATCTATCAACCACAACTCTTTATGCCACATAAGCATATTGGTATTCTTCACTGTACGATCTACATTAGTCAATAAAGCATCTAACCATACCACCTGTGATGCCAGTTTTTCATCAACCTCAGTGACAACCGGATCGAATGGTAGAGCTCCTGAGAGAAAATGTAGTCCCATATTTAATCCGCGGCTTCCTTGCAATAAATCCTGTATCTCTTCGTCACCCTCCGAACGTCCGAAAGCTTCATCTAAATTCAAAAACACTAACTCCGGTACACGAAAACCTAATACTCGTGCAACCTCACCGCCAATCAATTCTGCAATTAATGCCTTGGTTCCATGTCCCGCTCCCCGAAACTTGACAACATACTTAAAACTGTCATCAGCTTCTGCCAATGCAGGCAGTGAACCACCTTCACGCAGAGGCATAATATAACGAGTGACATTGACAGTACGCAACTCCATAGATAAAGCTCCTTTCTATATGCTATTACAGGTGATAAAGATACGATATTGTTTCTATTTCACCAATTTCAATCAATAACACTTTCTTATGAATATATGTTTATAGAACCTATTGATAGACAAAAATACAACTATGCCTGATTTTAGCAGAAAAATCTCTTAAATTTGCACAAAATTCAGAGATTACATGAAAACTGTCAAAACACATATCACCCAATTGTTGCATGCCATGAACATGGGAATTTTCGAAAAAGAACATCCCATCGCATTATCACTACT
>ULWR01005758.1_pt1 | contig 9944 bp, 5 predicted proteins | sample 1960531 | NCBI WGS metagenome assembly ULWR01 (sample SAMEA4835817, study PRJEB28245) | human gut metagenome | biome: gut microbiome; material: fecal sample | place: Denmark | collected 2008
CTTTTGTCCGGCTATTTTAAGACGGATGTTTGCAACCACATTTACCGTATATTCTTCTGATTTATGTAAGTACTTCCAAAAGTACAATAATATAGTTGCATATTCTGAAAAAATAGTATATATTAGTTGAGGCTCGATGAGCTGATAAGTAAAAAAGATAAATATAAAAGTGTACAACATACTATTGGAAAAAGACCCCAGGCCAAGGAGCAAACGACTAATCATAAGGCAGCTCCTCTACCTGGGGTCTTTTTAGGGGAAGAGAGTATTTTATATACGGGAAAAAACATCCGGCGCTGTTGCGCATCGGGTGTTTTTTCTTGTTATGCGTATTTATAATAGGAAGAAACAGGTTCGGATCCAGGATGAAGCCTTTAAGGATAAAACACGTTACATGTACAGATATAAATACAAAAACAGCATAAAACTGTACTTTTGTAATAATTACGTAAGAAAAATCACAGGTAAAAGTTATGGCTTTTTTTCGGAAATTATAATATACTATGAACTGTGATGGAGAGGTTATTCATCCGGGACAAATTATCAATATTCTCCAGAAAAAGGAGAAAATGCAAAAAATGCAAAAAAACTATTGATAATTTTCCTTATCAGAAGTATAATCTACTCGTAATGCAATAAGGAATTTCAAAAAGTATTTCAAAAATCAAAGGAGAGTGCATTCATTATGAAGAAGCAGACAAAATTAGTTGCTGTATTATCAACAGCAGCACTGCTTGCTATCGGTGCATCTATGACATCTTTCGCAGCTACAGGCTGGGCAGAAGAAGATGGAACATGGGTATACTATGATAGAAACGGTGACAAAGTAACAGATAAGTGGGCTAAGTCCGGTAACAACTGGTATTACTTAGACAGCAACGGTGAGATGGCTGTAGATCAGCTGATCGAAGACGGTGACAACTACTACTATGTTGACGTAAATGGCGTTATGGCAGCTAACCAGTGGGTAGCTATTGATAACGAAGATGCTGGCGATGATGATGAGCCAGAGCATTACTGGTACTACTTCCAGGCTAACGGCAAGGCTTTAAAGCAGGGTGACTCTGATACCGTTTCCTTAAAGACTGTAAATGGTAAGAAGTACGCATTCGATGATGAAGGCAAGATGCTGTACGGTTGGGTTTCTTCCGATAACGCTGAGCGTATCGACAATACCGATGATGACGCATTCAAAGATGGCGTTTACTACTTCGGTGGTGAAGATGACGGTGCTATGACTACTGGTTGGTTACTGATCGACGTTTCTTACGACGAAGCAACTAATGATGATTACAAGTACACCGCTCCAACATTCAATGATGATGATGATCAGACTCGTTGGTTCTACTTCAAGTCCAACGGTAAGAAGCTCTATGCTGATAACGGTGAGAGAACCAAAGATAAAACTATCAACGGTAAGAAGTACGCATTCGATGAGTACGGTGCAATGGTAGCTGAGTGGTCTCTGGATGAAGACGATGAGAAGAAGGCTTCTGATACTGAAGCCCAGGAAGCAGCTTCTACTGCAAGCACCTCCGAAGCTTGGGAAGGCAACGGCAAGTATGCTAAGTATACTCAGGCATGGAAGTACTACAACAGCGTAGAAGACGGTTCCCGTGTAAGCAAGGGCTGGTTCAAGGTTGTTCCTGCTGAAATGCTGAACAAAGAGAAATATGATGATGACGAAGAGTCCTGGTACTATGCAGATGGTTCCGGTAACCTGTACGCAGGTGAATTCAAGACCATCAAAGGCAAGAAGTACGCATTCCGTAACGATGGCCGTATGTTAACCGGTCTTAAGTTCATCAAAGAAGGCGATGAAGACTTCGCTGACGTTAAGGCTGATGATGATGATAGCAGACCATTCGATAACGAAGACGATTTCTTTGACAACGCAATTGAATTCTATGAGCCAAACGGTTACAAGTGCTACTACTTCGGTGGCGACGATGACGGTGCTATGAGAACCGGAAAGACCACTATCAACTATGATGGTGAGAATACAAGCTTCTACTTCGAGAAGTCTGGCGGTAAGAAGGGTGCTGGTGTAACTGGTGAGAAAGATGACAAGCTGTATCAGTCCGGTATGCTGTTAAAGGCTGACTCCGATGACAAGTACATCGTTGTTGATAAGGCTACCAAGACTGTTAATGGCAAGACCGTTGTTACCTACGACAAATTAGATGATGCTAAGGACTTCATGGATCAGGATGACGTAGTTGCAACCAATCTGCTGGAAAACACTACTGCTGATACCCGTGTAAACATCGGAAACAACAGCAACAAGAAAGCTGAAGATCTGACTGAAGCTTATAAGATCAGATTTACTCAGTCTGATAAAGATGTTAAGCATGAATACGTTCTTGTAAATACTTCTGGTAAGGTAATTGACAGCAAGGGCAAGAACAAAGATGGTAACGATTACTACTATGTAACCGATAGCAAGGGCGTTATCACCAATGTATATGTAGAGAACTAATTATCAAATACATAGTCTCTAGTATAACTAAAAATTAAGGGGGAAGCGTTATAGCTGATGTAATTATATATTAGCTATAACGCTTTTCTTTTATAATCAAAAACTGCCAAGGAGGTAATCCCATGTTAAAAAAACATTTATTAACTGTAGGACTTGCTGTATTGCTGGCAACGACCAGCTCTGTACCTATTTTTGCAGAAACAACATCCACCACTTCCACAACAACCACAATGGAAAACTGCGGTGCTTATTTATTTGAGTGGCGTCCTATTGATTGTGGAAACGGTAATTATTTTGCTATTCTTGTAGGTGGAAATACACTTCAGGAAAGCAACGTGATTTTAAACCGTGGATATGATTATGCCTATACTTTTGATCCTATGACTTATCAACGTCCCTGGGGAACGGTTCCAGATCTGGTAAACGTGGATGGGAAATGGGGTATCCCTGAAAACTGGTCTTCTATGCCTCAGGATAGTCAGCCAGTAATGCAGATTGTTTTGAAAACAAACTATAAAACATTAAGTACTGATAAGCGTTATGTTAATGTAGTTCATCTTCCTTCCAACATAGACTCATCTACTCTTCCATCTGAAGTACGTAAATATCTGATTAATGTAGACGGTTCCGATGCAGGCGCCTACACCGACACTATAACTCCTGGTTGGCAGGACCTGGAAGATGGCACCGTTAAATATATGAAACCTGACGGCACTTATGTATCAAATGGCTGGCTGCAGTTAGATGATAAGAAGTACTATATGGATGAAAATGGTGTAAAATTAACCGACACAATTACTCCGGATGGGTATTATGTAAATATAAATGGTGAAAAAACTTCTTATATGCCTGGTTGGTTTAAAGACGGTGACAATTGGCGATACATTCTAAAAAATGGATACTATGCTCAAAACGGCTGGCTTCAAGATCCTGCGACACAGAAATACTACTATTTTAATATGGCTGCTATTATGGAAGCAGATACTACTACCCCAGATGGTTATTATGTAGGAGCTGATGGTGCCTGGGACGGAAATGCATCCACAAAAAATACTACTGAAGAAAAAAATCTTGGACCTGGCGTAGACAAGGGCTGGGAGCCAGTAGATACCGGCTGGAAGTTCAAACAGGAAGATGGAACCTACCTTACCAATTCCTGGAGACAGGACAGCAACGGTAAGTGGTATTACCTGAATGAAGATGGCTGGATGCTAAAAAATGCTAACACACCAGACGGTTACCATGTAGATGCTAATGGTGTATGGGATGGTGACGCTGCAACTGAAAGTGAAAGCGAAGAAGCAGCTGAATAATTGATTTGAAATATTTGATGTTTTATATTTACTGCAGGATCATAATTATTTTGGTCCTGCAGTTTTCGCATATTCGGACTATAATATATAGGTGCTTATTTCTTGTTCGTCCTTAAAATTCATGTTATTATTAAATGGTAGCAGGCTTATATAACAATATTAGAAGGGAACTGCATCGATGAAGAATTTGAATATTCCTGTTGGCGTTTCAGATTTTGAAAAGATCCGAAAAAATGAATATTACTATATTGATAAATCTGGTTTGATTGAAGATCTTTTAAAAAGAACAGCAGAAGTAACATTAATTACTCGTCCACGTCGTTTTGGTAAAACCTTAGGCATGAGTATGCTGGCGAACTTCTTTGATATCAGAAAAAACAGTAAAGAAATATTTGAGGGATTGGAGATCTGTGATCATCAAACTCTTTGCAGCGAATGGATGAATCAGTATCCAACAATTTTTGTTTCATTTCGACAGGTAGATGGACTGAACTTTAATGGAGCCTATGACATGCTTACAATGGTCATTTCAGAATTGTACAAAGAACATCTATATCTGCTAGACAGTGATAAAATAAGCGAATACGATAAAGAGCTTGCCAGGCAATTAATACAGGGTGTTGCTTCTGCAAAGGATATAAAAAGCAGCTTATTATTTTTAACAAGATTAATGCAGCAATATTATGGAAAGAAGGCAGTTCTTCTTATAGATGAATACGATGTTCCTGTAGCTAAAGCAAGCAGTCATGGCTATTACAAAGAAATGCTTGATGTTATGAAAGGTTTAATGCTGGCATTAAAGGACAATACATCTCTTTGCTTTGCAGTGATCACAGGATGTTTAAAAATTGCAAAGGAAAGCATTTTTACAGGAACGAACAACTTTGTTTCTGATACGATTACAGATTCGCGGTTAAATGAATACTTTGGCTTTGTACAAAGTGAGATTGATCAGATGCTTAAAGATGCAGACGCAATGGAGTATGCTCTAAATATAAAAAAATGGTACGATGGCTATCATTTTGGAGATTATGATATTTATTGCCCATGGGATGTAATGAACTATCTTTTTGAACTTCAGCACAATCCAAAAACAAAACCTGTCAGTTATTGGAAAAATACCAGTGACAATGCAATTATCAGGTCGTTTATTGACTATGCAGGCAGTACCATTACACAGAAATTGGAAGTGCTGATGGCAGGTGGATATATTATCCAACGCATAGATGAAAATTTAACGTACGACTATTTACATTCTTCTGAAGACAATCTTTGGAGCATGTTGTATTTAACTGGATATTTAACTAAATTACGTGAAAATGATTATGAGGGTGAATTGCTCGAAGGAACAATGGCACTAATCATCCCCAACGCTGAAATAAAAGAAATTTTTGAAACGACCGTTATTAAATGGTTTGATGACAGTGCAAAAAAATGGAATAGAAATGCTTTGTTTGATGCGGTTTGGAATGGTGACAGTGAGCGCATCACAAAAGAAATGAATTCTCTTTTGCGGCGTACAATCAGTTACCATGATTATAAAGAGGATTTTTACCATGCTTTTCTTGCAGGTATCTTTACAGGCGCCGGATATATGGTGGACTCTAATAAAGAACATGGCGAAGGGCGGAGTGATGTGGTCGTTTACGATTTTATCAATGCACGTGTAGCTATTTTTGAAGCAAAATATACGAAAGTTCTGGATAATTTGGAAAATGAATGTGATATTGCATTACAACAGATCAATGATCGAATGTATGCTAAGGAATACGAAGATGATTATGATGAGATTTTATGCTATGGGATTTCATTTTTCAAAAAGCGATGTATGGTAAGAAAGAAATAAAATAATTGCTCCTTTTAATACTTTTCCGTATTGCGAGGTGGAAGGGGATACCATTGATTTATACTATTTGAAATGTTATACTTTATGCAAAATTACGCATTAAATTAAGAAAAAGTGAGGGCTATCCTTTATGAAAGAAACAAACACAACTGCCTGGTTTCAGTCACTTGAAAAGGCTTTAGGAAAACTGGCAGCAATTGCAGCAGTGGTTATTTTGTTGATTTTTCCATTGTATGTAAGAGATTTTTATTTTGATATATTAAATGCAAAATATCAATTTTATTATATTACAATGTTAGCAGTACTCATTATAGCATTCATTATATTTGTTTTTCATGTTATTCAGGATTTCAGATATGAGGATGGGAAAAATGTAAAGGTAATGTTTCGCAGCTTTTCTATTAAAAAAATGCCTTTATCTCATAGCTTTGCCAGTATATTTCTGATCGTATGCATTATATCTACATTGCAGTCACAGTATTTATACGAATCATTTTGGGGAAATGAGGGAAGATACACGGGACTGTTTTTATTGGCTATTTACGTGATCACTTTTCTTTTTATCAGTAGATTTTTGAAATTAAAGAAAAGATATTTGAATTTGTTTTTGGTTGCAGGAATGTTGGCGTGTATATTCGGAATTACCGACTATTTTAAATTAAATCTCTTTCATTTCAAGGATGAATTAGTAGCTGCTGATTGGCCTGTTTATACATCTACATTTGGGAATATTAATACGTATAATGCATATGTAGCCTTAGTGATTGGCTGTTGCGGGGCATTATTTATTGATGCAGAAACGAAGAAAGAAAAAATATGGTATTTTATCTGCTATCTGATCGCGTCTTATTCATTGATCACAGGTGGAAGTGATAATGCATATCTGGCATTGCTTGCACTGTTTGGTTTCCTGCCTTTCTGGGCATTTAGAACCTGGAAAGGTGTAGAAAAATATTTTGTTATGTTATCTTCATTTGCAACTATAACCTACATAGCCGGACTGATCCATAATCATATGGGAAACAGAGTTGAGATACTGGAAGGTGTTTTCAGTGTTGTGATCCGTTCTCGTCTGCTGGTGTTTGCAGTTGCGGGATTATGGTTGTTAACAGTTATTTTGTATGTAATAGAGGCAGCTGCAAAGGAAAGAATATATAAGTTAGGAAAACTTCCAGTGTATATCTGGACTGTATTGGCTGCAGTTATTATATTGGCAGTCGGATATGTACTTTATGATGCCAATGCAGGCGGACATGCGGATAAGTATGGAAGTATCCAGAGATACGTTCATTTTGATGATGACTGGGGAACGCAAAGAGGTATGGTCTGGAGACTGGCTCTGGATGATTATAAAAATGAATTTACATGGAATGAAAAGGTTTTTGGTTATGGACCGGAAACGTTTGGTATTATGACGCATCAGTGGAATAATGATGAAACCATTGCGAAAACCACTGTAATTTACGATAATGCACATAATGAATATCTTCAGTATTTTGTAACTATTGGACCGATTGGAGTGCTTTCTTATGTGGGAATATTAATTTGCGCCTGCATAGAAATGAACAGAAGAAAAGAAAAATCTCCTTATGTGTTAGGCTGTTTCTTTGCAGTGTTATGCTATGCTGTACAGGCAACTGTTAACTTATGCGTGCCGATTGTTGCGCCGATCATGTGGATGTTGATGAGCGTTGGAACAGCTCAGAGCGAGGACGAGGAATGACACAGGCTGCTTTCTTATTATTTGTATTTTTAAAACAGTTTTATATAAAAAGTTCAGGCAGTGTTGGAATCGCTGATCTGTGTATGGCTTTTTGCGTGATATTTCTTGTTTTAGATATAGTACGCGGAAAGAGAAAAATGCCTTCGGTGACAGACTTGAAAAGAGAAAAATTCTTAATTGCATTTCTGATCTGCGTAGTAATTATAAATCTGTTTTTTACTATTAAAGATCGCTGCCTGGATTATGAACGATATACCTTATACTGGATTTTTAATGGGGCGGCCATATGGTGTTTCTTAGAATTGGCAGATAAAGACTTTTTAAAAAAGTTGAATGGGGTATGTAAGATCAATATTCTAACGCAGGCAGTTATATGGGTGCTTGGTTATGGAAGAGTATTTACAGAATATTGGGGACCAACCCGGTATATGGGTACCTTTAATGATCCTAATCAGTATGCATTTTATCTGTTTTGTATGATTTTATTAATCAGCTTGTATGCATGCAATTATGGGGACCGTACGGCCCCCATCTATTATTGTCTGGGTGTGTTTTTTATGAGTATATCCAAATCCACGGGCATTTTTTTAGGTTTGATGTTGTATACAGTAGGAATGGCGATATGGTTTTATGTAAGATATAGGAGTAAATGGAACATTCCCAGAAAAACAGAAATGACGTTGGGCGTGGTACTTATACTGGCAGCTATCGCAATAGTGATAAAAATTTTCCCAGGTCCGGATTTTAATCTTAAGAATACGGATTATACTATGCTTACCAGAATACAGGAAAAGATATGGAAAGTACTATATGGAGGCAATTCTACCATGCTTTCCGACCGGGGAATGGACCGGGTGGCATTGTATCCTAGATATTTATTGTTAGGAGCAGGAGAAGGTAATTTTAATCGTTTCCTGAAAGCCGCTCAACAAAATGAGATCCATTGCAGTTTTCTCAATATATGGTTTAGTTATGGTGTGATTCCAACTGTATTACTTTTAAAGTGGCTTTGGGAAAAAATGAGAAAAATTTCTGCTGTAGAATGGATAATTGCCGGTTCTTTAATAGTAGAAAGCTTTTTGCTGGTAAATTATCGTCAGCCATTCTTCTGGATGATCCTTTTATATGGCTATATACGGCAGAAGAATCAAGAAAAAACTGCTTCAACGTTGTCTTTTCAGCAGTCAGATGATATACTGTAAAATGGTTTATCAGGCGGAATATAAGATTACAAGCGAAATATAGATAGGAAATAAAGACTTATGAGGATAGATGAAAAATACAAACGACTGATCAAATGCTTCTTTTCAGTGGTTATGATCCTGCTTCTTACAGTAACATATCATCAGTTTTGGGTTCGTTATTATAATAAGATCATTTTGTATCCGTTTTACCGCAGAGGTATGTGGATGATGGCGGGAATTTACGCTGCTATGCTGATCTTCTTTATGAATGCGTATGGCGGTTTTAAAATCGGATATCTGAGAAAAGGAAATCTGATTTATTCCCAGGCATTGTCTTTGATATTTACGAATATTTTTACATACTTTCAGCTGTCTGTTCTGGATAAGAAATTATTCGAACCAAAGATGGTTTTAGTTATGACAGTAGCGGACGTGTTGATCGTATGGTGCTGGACGATGTTGTTTCAGCTTTTGTATGCAAATGCCTTTCCGCCAAGGAGAATGCTGCTGATTTCAGGAGAACGGTCTGATTATCATTTAATAGAAAAGATCAATGCCAGAGATGATAAATATATGATCTGTGAAACGATCAATTATCATATGGGTAAAGAGGCACTGATTGAGAAAATCCATCAGTATGATGCGATTATTGTTGGTGATATTCCTTCTCATGAAAGAAATGTAATAATCAAGTATTGTTTTGATCATTCGATTAGGACATACAGTGTTCCCAAAATATCTGATATTCTGCTTCGCAGTTCGGATGAACTGAATTTGTTTGATACACCATTATTATTGTCAAGAAATATGGGATTAAGCATTGAGCAGCAGTTTGTGAAACGTGTGATCGATATCATCGGATCTATGATAGGAATTATTATTACAATTCCGTTTTTTATTGTCATCGGACTGAGTATTAAGCTGACAGACCATGGACCAGTTTTTTATACCCAGACACGTTTAACCAAAGATGGAAGACCGTTTAAGATCTATAAGTTTCGTACAATGATACAGAATGCAGAAAAAGACGGAGTTCCACGGCTGGCAGCAGAAGGTGATCCGCGTATTCTTCCTGTAGGACGTTTACTTCGCGCAACCCGTCTGGATGAACTGCCACAGGTACTTAACATCTTAAAAGGTGATATGTCTATTGTAGGTCCTCGTCCGGAGCGTCCGGAACTGGTAGAAGAATTTACTAATGAAATCCCAGAATTCCCAGACAGAATGAAAGTAAAAGCCGGCCTGACGGGCTATGCCCAGGTGTATGGAAAATATAATACCACACCATATGATAAACTGAAATTTGATCTTATGTATATCCGTAAGTATTCAGTTCTTTTAGATCTGAAACTTATCATTATGACACCGAAGATCCTGTTTTTGAAAGAAAGTACAGAAG
>ULWR01010428.1_pt1 | contig 9726 bp, 9 predicted proteins | sample 1960531 | NCBI WGS metagenome assembly ULWR01 (sample SAMEA4835817, study PRJEB28245) | human gut metagenome | biome: gut microbiome; material: fecal sample | place: Denmark | collected 2008
CCATCGGTTTCTTATAAATATTTGTTCTTATCTTATTTTTGTCTCATAGACTAAACACTATTTTAAACGTTCCGCAATAGCCTTAATAAACTCTTCACTATTCACAGCATTCACATTCTCAAGAGTTGTAATAAGTGCCAAGTCTTTTGTCATTGTACCACTCTCAATTGTGTCTAATGTAGCTTTCTCAAGTTTATCAGCAAATGCCATTAATTCTTCATTACCATCTAATTCTCCACGTTTTCTTAACGCTCCTGTCCATGCGAAGATTGTTGCTACAGAGTTTGTAGATGTCTCTTCACCTTTCAGATGTTTGTAATAATGACGTTGTACTGTTCCATGAGCTGCTTCGTATTCATAGTATCCGTGTGGTGATACTAATACAGATGTCATCATTGCTAATGATCCGAATGCAGATGAGATCATATCACTCATAACATCTCCGTCATAGTTCTTACATGCCCAGATAAATCCACCTTCTGATTTCATAACGCGGGCTACTGCATCGTCGATCAGTGTGTAGAAATATTCGATTCCTGCTGCATCAAATTTCTCTTTGTATTCTGCATCAAAGATTTCCTGGAAGATATCTTTGAATGTGTGATCGTATTTCTTAGAGATCGTGTCTTTTGTTGCAAACCACAGATCCTGTTTTGTGTCTAATGCATATGTAAAGCAGCTTCTTGCAAAGCTCGCAATAGATGCATCAATGTTATGCATTCCCTGGATCACTCCTGGTCCGTCAAAATCATGAATTGTTTCTCTGATCTCTGTTCCATCTTCTCCTGTAAATACTAATTCTGCTTTTCCTGCTCCTGGAACTTTGATCTCCACACCTTTGTATACATCACCATAGGCATGTCTTGCGATCGTGATCGGTTTCTTCCATTTGCTGACGGTTGGTTCGATTCCTTTGACTGTGATCGGTGCACGGAATACTGTTCCGTCTAAGATCGCACGGATTGTTCCATTTGGACTCTTCCACATCTCTTTTAAATCATATTCATCCATACGCGCTGCATTTGGAGTGATCGTTGCACATTTGACTGCAACTCCATATTTCTTTGTTGCTTCTGCGGAATCAAATGTAACCTGATCGTTTGTCTCATTTCTGTGTTCTAACCCAAGGTCATAATATTCTGTTTTTAAATCAATAAATGGTAATAACAATTCATCTTTGATCATCTTCCAAAGAATTCTTGTCATCTCATCTCCGTCCATCTCTACTAATGGAGTGGTCATCTGAATTTTGCTCATGGTCATTCCTCCTGCGTTGCTGTTTATTGTTTTATTCACTGTTTTCAGCTTATTGTGCTTTATTATACAGAAAAAACTGATATTTGTAAATAAATGTATTAAGAATAATACACATTATTTGAAAGTTGAAAAACAAAGCTATTCCGATCTCCCCGGTATTTCGCAATCGAATATTCAATCGCTGTATGACTTTCATCATATCCTGTGGAATGAAAATAAAATAAAGGATCTCCATTTTTGATATCTAACAGATCCGCACATGTTTCATCTGCAAGGATCACATCCAGCTTTCTCTGTATGGATGTGATATCTCTTCCTTCCTTATGAAATGTCTGATATAAACTCTCCTTTTCAAAATCAACTTCCGACAAATGTACAAACAGCCTGCATGGCACATACGTTGTAACCAGAACATTGGGCTGATCATCAACGTATCTTAGTCTGACCAGTTTATAGACTTTTTCTGCTTCTTTGAGATTCAATTTCTGGCGGACTTCTTCTTCTGCCTTTTCTTGTTTGAATGTCAGAACTTTTGTCGATGGAGTCAGTCCTTTTTCTTTTACTTCTTTATCAAATGTCTGAATCACCTGGGCAAATTCCTGCCGGATCGTTGGATCACATACGATCGTCCCTCGTTTTTTACGTTTTTCTAAATATCCCTCATCTACTAAAATCTGTACAGCCTTACGGATCGTTGGACGACTGACGTTGTAGATCTCAGCTAATTCGTATTCATTTGGTATGATACTTCCTTGCTGATAAACTCCGCTTAAGATCTTATCTAATAAATCTTTTTTTATATCTAAATAAAATGCTCCCATTTTATACTCTCTTTCTTTTTTTCTTTCACTTTATCGGATTTTTCATTTTATGTCAATTTATTTTCTCTTATTTTGTTTACATAATATTGACATAATGATTACATAATGTTATATTTTAACTAACATGAAACAAACATATAAACAAAAACAGGAGGTTTTTATGAAATCATATACATTAGATGATCTTGCAAGAATGATCGATCACACAAATTTACATACGGATGCTTCTCCTAAAGACATGGAAGTCTTATGTAATGAAGCAAAAGAACATCATTTTGCCATGGTAGCGATCAATCAGGTGCAGTCTGGATTGTGTGCAAAGTTACTGGAAGGAACGGATATTCATACAGGAGCTGCTATCTCTTTCCCATTAGGTCAGACAACGATCGCTTCTAAAGTCTTTGATACAAAAGATGCTATTGCAAATGGTGCAAATGAGATTGATTATGTTGTAAATCAGACAGAGATCAAGGCTTCTAACTGGGATTATATCAAGGATGAGATGTCACAGATCGTTGCTGCCTGCCATGAAAAAGATGTTACTTGTAAAGTCATTTTTGAAAACTGTTATCTTAATGATGAGGAGAAGATCAAGCTTTGTGAAATCGCCAAAGAAGTGAAACCTGATTTTATCAAAACATCCACTGGATTCGGTACTGGCGGTGCTACTTTTGATGATGTGAAATTAATGAAAGAGCATGTTGGAGATGCGGTAAAGGTAAAAGCTGCTGGTGGAATCCGTGATGCCAAGACATTTATGAAAATGGTAGAGTGCGGTGCCCAACGTATTGGAACAAGTGCTGGTATCTCTATTATCAAAGAATTTGAAGCTATGATGAAAGAACAAGGCGTTTCCACACTTGAGATCTAGAGCAATTTTTTAGGAGGTATTTTATGAATCAGTTTAACTGGGATCAGGCTTTTACTTTAGATTTTGATTTAAATGACGGGCTTTCCAAGCACGCAGATACTACAAAGCGTTATCTTTCCCAGATGAAAAATATGTATCAGGATCAAGAAGCTGTTGAAGAAATTCTTAAACACGAAGACCCTTTGATCTATGAGTTTTATGAACTTGGATGCCCAGAGCGTGCCGGTGATCTTGCATTCGGCACAACGATGATCCATCCTGGGAAGATTGGAAATGAATATTATATGACGAAAGGACATTTTCATCAGATCGTAGACACTGCCGAAGTTTATTATACATTAAAAGGCGAAGGGTATATGATGCTTGAAAGCCTTGACGGTGATTGGCGGGTTGAACGGATGGAGAAAGGAAAAGCATTGTATGTTCCCCGCGGATATGCTCACCGCACCATTAATACTGGAGATGAAGTCCTGACTGCTTTTTATGTATTTGATGCAGATGCAGGACATGATTATGGAACGATTGAAACCAAAGGATACCGCCATATTGTTTGTGAGATCAATGGCGAAGTAACTGTACTTGACAATCCAAGATGGTAATGTGATTTAAAAAGAGAGAAAATCCAGACATTTAGAATTTGTATCTTCTAAATGTCTGGATTTTCTTTATTAAAAGGTATTAACAGCTATTTTTGCACATGCAGTAACTGATGTGCTTTATGACTTCCCGGTGATCCAAAGTATTCATCATACAGATGTTTGATATCTGGATTCTCGTGTGAAAATCTCAAATGGGCTGTCTTATCCAAGAAGTACAGGTTGGATCCACGGTCAGATGCCAGTTCTTTTCCTTCATGGATCGGCTGTCCGCCTCCACCTACACATCCGCCTGGACAGGCCATAACTTCTACAAAATGATAGTGTACTTCTCTCTTCTGGATCGCTTCCATCAGATTTCTTGTGTTCTGAAGTCCACTCACAACTGCGATATTTATCGTATTGCCAGCAATCTCAAATTGGGCTTCTGTCCATCCGTTTTTGTTCACTCCACGGATCTGTTTAAATGCATCTACTTCTGGATTCTTTCCTGTGATCAGGTAATACGCAGAACGCAGTGCCGCTTCCATAACTCCGCCAGTTGCTCCAAAGATCACTCCTGCTCCGGTTCCCTCAGTAAACGGAGTATCAAAGGCTGCATCTTTTAATGTCTTTGGATCAATATGGTCAGCACGAATCAGACGGTCCAATTCTCTTGTTGTTAACACACAGTCAACTCCATGTCCTGCAAACTCACCATGGAATAATGGTTTCTCTCTTTCATCTTTCTTCGCAACACATGGCATAATGGATAATGCAAAAATACGGTCTGGGTCGATGTTCATCTTCTTTGCAAACGCAGTCTTCATCACTGCCCCAAACATCTCCTGTGGAGATTTGGCAGAAGATAATCTGTTTACCATCTGTGGATACTGAGATTTGATGAAACGTACCCATCCTGGACAACAGGATGTAAACATTGGATACATATCAAGATCTCCATTTGTAAATCTCTCGACAAATTCCGTTCCTTCTTCCATGATCGTAAGGTCTGCTGAAAATGTTGTATCAAATACATAATCTACACCGATCCTTCGAAGTGCATCTACGATCTTCTCTACTGTTGCTTCTTCTCTTGATAATCCAAGACTTTCTCCCCATGCAGCACGAACTGCTGGTGCGATCTGTGCTACCACGATCGTATCTTTATCTTCTAATGCACGATATAATTTGTCTGTATCATCTCGTTCACGTAATGCTCCTGTTGGACAATGTGTGATACACTGTCCACATAATGCACAATCTGCTGTTTTGATATCTCTGTTTTCTGAAACTCCAACTGTTGTTCTTGCTCCAGTTCCAGATACATCCCAGATATGCATTCCCTGAATCTTGTCGCATACTTGTATACAACGCATACATTTGACACATTTGCTTGCATCACGTACCAATGGATATCTTGTATCCCATTCTTCAATACAGATCTCCTTCTTATAAGGGCTGTCTACAATATTCAGATCATTAGCAACCGTCTGAAGTGTACAATTTCCGCTTCTTACACAAGTTGCACATTGTGCATCGTGCTGGGAAAGAATCATCTCTACCGTATGTTTTCGGTTTCTGCGTACTTTCGGACTGTTGGTATAGATCGTCATTCCTTCTTCTACCACGTTATTACAGGATGTTACCAGATGATCCTGTCCTTCAATTTCTACAACGCAGACTCTGCACGCTCCAATTTCATTGATATCTTTTAAATAACAAAGCTTTGGAATCGGTATATGAATGGAGGCTGCTGCTTCCATGATCGTTGTTCCAGAAGGTACAGCGATCGTGTGGTTATCTATTGTAATATTTACCATTTTGTATCCCTACCTCCTTTGAAAATACCATAACCAAAGTGGTCACAGCGAAGACATCTTCCTGCCTCCTGGCATGCTTCTTTCTCTGTCATACAGTTTTCGACTCCTTCAAAGTCTTTAACTCTCTCTCCAGCTTCTCTCTCTGTAAGATTAACTCTTCCACATGCTGGTTTATCTTCTAACTTAGGTTCTGGAATTTCAACATCTGCTGTGATTTCATGATGATATCCCAGATATTCATCGATATTGGCTGCGATAACTTTACCTGCTGCGATCGCTGAAATAACTGTGGATGGACCTGTCGCACAGTCTCCACCTGCAAATACTCCTGGCATCTCTTCGAATCCACCAAATTTCTCTACGTTGATCTTTCCTCTCTGTACGGGAACTCCTGCTTCTTCGAAGTGCTGATATTCGATATCCTGACCAATCGCTACGATCAGTGTCTGACATGGGATAAATACGTCATCTTCCCCTGTTGGCTTTACAGATGCTCTTCCACCTTTGATATTACTGATCATCTGTGGTGTTACCCATATACCTTTGACATTGCCTTCTTCGTCTTTCTCGATTCTTGAAGGTGCCATCAATGTCTTGATCTCAACACCTTCTGCTTCTGCTCCTGAAATCTCATCTGGAAGTGCTGTCATATCGGCAACTCTTCTTCGATATACGATGCTGACTTTCTTCGCACCTAATCTTACAGATGTACGAACTGCATCCATGGAAACATTTCCACCACCGATCACGGCAACTTCTTTTCCTTCCAGGCTTTCCTGTGTTCCGTATCCGACATCTCTTAAGAACTGTACCGCTGAAATAACACCTTTGGCATCTTCGCCTTCTAATCCTAACTTCTTATCTGTGCTTGCACCAATCGTGATCAGTACAGCATCGTATTTTTCTTTTAAATCCACAATGGAATAATCTTTGCCGATAGCTTTTCCACAATCTACTTTGACTCCTGTGTCTAAGATTGCCTGAATATCATCATCTAAGCGTTCTTTTGGCAGCCTGTAGTTTGGAATTCCATAACGCAACATTCCTCCAAGTTTTGGAAGCATCTCATATACGGTTACCTGATGCCCCATCAACTGTAAGAAATATGCTGCACTTAATCCACCTGGTCCACCACCTACAACGGCAATATTCTTCCCTGTAGATTCTGCACATTCTGGCGGTGCAACATATCCTGCTGCATCTGCTGCCATACGTTTTAATCCACGGATATTCACCGCATCATCGATCATATTTCTACGGCATAATGCTTCACATGGATGCTCGCAGATAAATCCACATGTTGTTGGAAATGGATTATCTTTTCTGATCAGACGGATCGCATCCTCATATCTTCCTTCACGTACCAACGCAATATATCCCGGAATATCCACTCTCGCAGGACATCTGGATACACATGGCACTGGCTGCTTTAACGTACTTAAGCAGCGATGATACATGATATGTTCTACATAATCATCTTTAAATCCAATGGCTCCTTTGTATACCATATTGGCTGCCTCATAGCCAATCGCACAATCTGCAGATTCCATAATGGATTTTGCTGTTTCATGTATCTCTGTTAAAGTTCGGATCGTTGCTTTGCCATCTAAAACATCAGTGATCAGATTCTTTAACTGTCCAAGTCCTACACGACATGGAACACACTTTCCACAGCTCTGTGCATGACAGATCTCCAAAAATGCTCTGGACATATCAACCGGACATAACCCTGGCGGGCTTGACTCGATTCTTCGTTCCAAATCCTTATAAAGACCTTCCACAACCAGCTGTGCCTGGTTCGGAGACCTTAATTCCAAACGACTCATGACTCATCCTCCTTAATTCCTCTATATCAGTATATTGACTCCCATTATACGCACATTCTTCGACAAATTCAAGTGGTTTTTGTGCAATTTGTACGTTAATTTCGTAACAATCCGGTTCATTTTTGTGTATAATCACGTTAATTTTGTAACAATTTTAAGTTGTATGAGTTGAAGGTCATCGAGTATTTAGAGAAAAAATAAAAGATAGCATATGAGCAACACGAATTCCATTGACGGAATTCGATCGTTGCTCACATGCTATCTTTTATTTTTTCTCTAAATACCTGAAGACTTTCAATCATAAAATTAAGAAAATCCAGCTGATGAATGTATGTTAGACGCTATTACATATATGCACGCCTATTCACAAAACCAGAATCTAATATGATACAATGATTCCTCCATCGCATGCATACAAACTGCTGACTCCTTTAGTATCTACAATATCAACGTCTTCTGCGTGTAAGTGCTTCTTGATCAATTCTTTCACGTAAACAGCTCTCTCGTAGCAATTGCAGTGTGAAATGACGAATTGTCTTCTTGTGAGATCTCTTCCTTCGCTTCCCATGTGTTCTACCATCTTCGCGAGTGCTTTCTTCATTCCTCTTGCCTGGGCTGCTTTCTGGATCACGCCGTCTCTTGTACCGATCATGACTGGTTTGATATTTAATGCACCGGCGATCGTTGCAGATAGTCTTGATAATCTTCCGTTCTTTCTTAGTACTTCTAGTGTCTCCAAAACAAAATATGTTCTAAGACTTGTTGTATACTCTTCAATCTTATCAACCACTTCTTCGAATGGCATTCCCTGACTTGCATATTCGTTGAGCTTACGTGCGATCAGAACCTGAGTCGTAGCGGCTCCTCTGGAATTCACTACATGAATATTCTTTGTTCCGTTCTCTTCTTCATATAGATTCTTTCCTAAAACTGCACTGTTGTATGATCCACTTAATTCTGCAGATAATGTTACCACATATATATCATCTGCCTTGGAATATGCTTCCATATAACTCTCTGGTGCAGGGCATGCTGACTTCACAGACTCTTTACTTGCTGCAACCTTTGCTAAGAAATCTGCCTGATCAAATGTTTCATCATCTATGATTTCTTCTCCATCCACTAATAATGTCAGGGGTACTAAAGTATAACATCCTTTTTTTAAATCTTCTTCTGTCAAATCCGTACAGCTGTCACAAACAATATGAAAACTCATATTCGTATCTCCTTTTTACAACTTTCTTATCTGGTATTCATTACTACTTATTCTAACATATATCTACGCAAAAAGAAACATGCAAACAAAGTTTCTTTTAAGTTCCCGAAGTTTGTGAAAAATTTTACAGGTACTTTGTTAAAAATCTTTCTTTCACTTCCTGATCCCACGCTTCTTCCAAAGTCTTATCCAGTACAAATGTCTTTCTGGACACTCCTGATGTACACTTTAATCCCTGTCGGTCGTATAAAATGTTGATAAATAATCCTGCTATTTCATCTTCTCGGACTGCAAGATTATATTTGGCAAGAAACTCTGGAGAAAGATCTGGTTTTAACATCATCACAAATTGAAAAGACAGCGGTGTCTTCTTCCCTTTTACGAGAGAAAATATTTTTTCTTTCTCTTCTTCCCATGTTACATATGGATATTGTTTCATCTCTTTCCATTCTTCTGTATCATAAAATTCTTTTAAGATCTTTCCATCAAATTCATACGAAATGTTCATGGACAGTTTTCCTTCGCTCATCAAGAAATCATCAAAAAGATTTCCTCCTAAAAAACCTGCCATAAACTTCTTAATATTTTCAATTTCGATCATAACCATAGGCATATTCTCCTGACTAAAAAATGGAACCCTGCCTACTCACAAGGTTCCATTTTATTGTATCTTTCTTTGGTTCTTTTTTCAACCGGTTTTACTGTCCAAAACTATAATACTGGCTGTTAGAACTTTCATTATTATAATTATTGTTGTAACTATTGCTGTTATTACTATTACTATTGCTATTGCTGCTGTTACTGCTTGTGCTTGGTGCATCTGATTTCTTTCCAAGAGTAACTGTCAGTGTCTTCTTCTCATAAGTACCCATCTGATTCTGACGTTTTACAACAACTTTAACTTTCTTGCCTGCTTTCAGGTTTGAAATCTTTTCTTTTAATCCATCCATTGTAGAAACGTTGCTTCCATTAAAGGATACGATCACATCTCCTGCACTGATGCCTGCTTTCTGGGCTGGGGAACTCTTGATCACCTGCTGTACATAAACACCAGATGGCATATCAAACTGGCTTGCCATAGAGCTGTCGATCGTCTGACCTGATACACCTAAATATGCCTGTTCACTCTCACTTGTTGCCTCATTCTTGATCAGTTTATTGATGATCGGTTTTGCTGTATTGATCGGAATCGCATATCCCATTCCTTCTACATCTTCTGAAGAATATTTAACTGTATTAATACCAATTAATTCACCTTTGCTATTTAATAAAGCACCACCACTATTTCCAGGGTTGATCGCTGCATCTGTCTGGATCAATGTCATTGTCTTGTCTGT
>ULWR01012974.1_pt1 | contig 9709 bp, 7 predicted proteins | sample 1960531 | NCBI WGS metagenome assembly ULWR01 (sample SAMEA4835817, study PRJEB28245) | human gut metagenome | biome: gut microbiome; material: fecal sample | place: Denmark | collected 2008
ATGTGCCGTCTTACGGTGGACGGTGAAATCAAGCAGTTCAGTTGTAAACTGGACGTACCTCCGAAACTTTGGGACGTGAAAACGGCACGTGCCACGGGCAAGAGCGCCGAGGCGCAGAAAATCAATGCGGCGGTTGACCGGATACGCGTGGACGTGAACCGCCGTTATCAGGAACTGATGCAGTCCGACGGCTATGTCACCGCCGCCAGGCTGAGGGACGCCTGCCTCGGGCTGGGCGTAAAACGCGAGACGCTGCTGAAGCTCTTCGAGCAGCACAATGGGGAGTTCATCAAGAAAGTGGGACACAGCCGCGTGCAGGGAACATACAACCGCTACCGTACCATATACAGGCACCTTTGCGAGTTCGTCCCGAAAGTATACCGCCGTGACGACATTCCTCTGAAGGAACTCAACCTGACGTTCATCAACAACTTCGAGTATTTCCTGCGTACGGAGAAGAAATGCCGCACCAATACCGTATGGGGTTACATGATCGGGCTCAAGCACGTCATCTCCATCGCCCGCAACAGCGGTGCGCTTCCCTTCAACCCCTTCGCCGGGTACATCAACTCCCCCGAGAGCGTTGACCGGGGCTACCTGACAGAGCGTGAGATACAGACGCTGATGGAGGCCCCGGTGAAAAGCGGGACCTGCGAACTGGTACGCGACCTCTTCATCTTCTCTGTGTTCACCGGACTGGCATACGCGGACGTGAAGGCGCTGACGACCGACCGGCTCCAGACCTTCTTCGACGGCAACCTCTGGATCATCACCCGCCGGCGCAAGACAAACACCGAGTCCAACATCCGCCTGCTGGACGTTCCCAAGCGCATCATAGAGAAGTACAAGGGGCTGTCCAAGGACGATCATGTATTTCCGGTACCGAGCAACGGCAGATGCAACACCATATTGAAGGAACTTGGCAGGCAGTGCGGTTTCAAGATAAGGCTGACCTATCATGTGGCCCGGCATACGAACGCCACCACCGTGCTGCTCTCGCACGGTGTGCCCATCGAGACCGTAAGCCGTCTTTTGGGGCATACGGATTTGAAAACCACCCAGATATATGCCCGGATAACCAACCAGAAGATCAGCAGCGACATGGAAATCCTGTCCCATAAGCTGGAAAAGATGGAGAAGGAAATATGCGATGCCATATGAGGAAATGGTATTTATGAAACGGACGATTTTCCCCTTCCTCATCAAAGTTCGTCCGTCCCTGCGGGACTCCGCGTTTTCCCTTCGGTTTCCGGTAGAAAATTTCCGCATGGTGAAATTTTCTACCGGAAAAACGCTCCGAAAGCGCAGGGACGGACGTAAAAGGGATTCAGAAGGCGAAAACTGCGACCGACGTAGTGCATGTGCGACAAGGAAAAGAACTGTCCGGGAGCCCCTTTTCATGCCGTACCCCGGCATGAGACCGCTTTCCTCTCCGGCTGTGGTGAAGGCTCTCCTGCTCCCTCTGCATTGCATATGCGGGTTGTTCCGCCTGTATCCACGTCAGCCGGTATTGCCTGCCCTTTCCTTGGTAGAAACGGCTTGTCGCAACAGGCGGCGTGACACAAACTTTTCCGGATATGGAGGAACATTCCGAAAAATACACCGTACATTTGTACATCGAACCAATAATAACCGAATAACCGTTAAAAGAACATGGCTAAAATTAAAGTCCAAAATACAGAAGTGACAGTCATCACGTACAATGACAAGGATTATATCTCCCTGACCGACATGGTCCGCAATATGGAAAACGGTCCCGCCCTTATTGAAAAGTGGTTGCGTAACAAGAATACCGTCGAGTTTCTGGGCATATGGGAGGAGATGTACAATCCGGATTTTAATTCCCCCGAATTCGAGGGAATTAAAAACGAGGCCGGATTGAACCGTTTCATCCTTTCCGTCAAACAATGGGTGGAAAAGACCAACTCCAAAGGTATCATCGCCAAGGCCGGACGCTATGGAGGGACTTACGCACACAAGGATATCGCGTTCGAGTTCGCCACGTGGGTATCCCCTCAGGATTACAGACATCAATCACCCTGAAGAATATGATGTAGATAAGGTGCTGGATATAATCAAAGCCGACAGCTATTATCATATAGCCGAAAAAGTTGATGCGGTAAGGAAAGCCAAGACCAAGGAAGAAAAAGAAAAAGCCAAGATGAAACTTCCGGCTGTAACATGGAACGGAACTTTCAAAACCAAAAACAGGAACGACCTTATACACTACTCTTCATTTACGGCTCTTGACTTCGACCATATTCAGCCGGAGAAGATGGATGGGTTCGGAAAATGGTTACAAAGCTTTCCATGTGTCTATGCCTATTATATCACTCCAAGCAGTAATGGTTATAAAGCGGTCATTCTTCATGATAACTATGAGCCGCTTTACCATTATGACCTGTATAATCTGCTCTTGAAGTTATTTGATTGCCCAGAAAAAGATACAAGTACGGTGGATTTGGCCAGAGGTAATTTTCTGAGCTATGATCCGAACCTATGGAAAAATCCTAATCCTGAGCCTTTCCACTTTGTTCCATCTACCCCTGAACCTGTTATCCCTGATATTGTAACGGAAACCATAATAAAGGATGAAACCGGAAATGAAATAATTACGGAGGATGATTCTTATGTAGCCAATTTCCTGAACACTCTGAGCAGACAAGTTGTTTCCGATGATAGTATAATCCGTATCCTTGGGAAAATCTGGACCGGAAAATCTATAGCTAACGGAAGGAACAATACGGTGATGTCTTATGCAGGAGTTCTATGTAAGGCAGGAGTAGAGAAAAACAGAGCCAAGTCATTCATCGAAGAGCTTATTCCGGATTATGATATTACTGAAATAATTGAATATGCCTACTCTCATAATACTTTCGGATGTGAACGTAGGAAATATAAATCAAAAAAGAAATAGCCAATAAAAAGAGGAGACTGAACTTCAATGCTCGGTCTCCTTCTAATTCCTTATTATCTAATATGGAAACATTGAAAGGTTTAGACATTTCCACAAAAAAAGCTATAATTCTCTTATTCATTGCTAAATTCTATCAGTTATATCCTATTTCCCCTATGAATCAATAAAATCAGTATATTCAAGTTCTGGTAAAGAATGAAAATCACTAGAAAATAAAGAACCAGGCAAAAAGTCCATGAAGCTGTTGTTATGACCAAAATCTATAAGTATTACATTATAAGAAGGTGTATCATAATACGTATGACACACCTTCCTCTTTCAATCTATGTATTACACAACTCGGTGTTTATCCAATCTTATTCTACCGGTTTAGCACTGGTGTTGGCTTGGTAATCCCAACCCGGATTCTGATAAACTACCGAAGTGCTGAAGTCACTCGGGTTGGTAGCTGTCTGACGGAACGTAGCCATGCTGATCGGAGTCAGGTAGTTGGCTGTTTCAAACAGGAAACCGTGCTGTCTTGCAATGGAGTTGTTTTCAGTAACCTTTTCGTATGGTAAGATGTAGTTACCTAATTCCTTGCTCGACATATTACCTTCTTTCGGGTCAACAATACATTTGTCTTTCAACTGCTGCTCGTACACACTACCCCAATACAGCATACCTTCTACCCGATAAGGGAGATTAGCCATCTGGTCCATAGATCTCCAACGTTTCAAGTCATCCCAGCGATAAGCTTCTGCACACAGTTCGTTTCTACGTTCACGACGGATGTTATACAGTGTCTCGTCAATCAATACTCCCTTAGAGTAAGCACCCCAATCTCCTTCTGCCTCCTTAGCCATCTGGGTGGCAGCGATGGTTACGTTATAATCTTCGTTGACTTTGGCTCTTCTACGGAGTGCACGCCAGTATTTGTCGGATGTTTCATCCACGCGCCGGTTCTTTTCGTAGGATGCTTCCATGTAAATCAGCATGGCTTCGGTAGCACGGAACACAATGCCACCTGAAGTACCGGCATCATGATCTTGAGCCATGACAGGAGAATAGTGCTTGCCTTTCTTGACCATAAACCCGGTGGTTGCCAAACTTTGGGCATCTCCGAAGATGAAGTCTATCTTACATAAATCAGGAGTACCGTCGGTTTTATAGAAATTCACGTCACCCGGCATCTTGGTAAAGATAGAGATACGTGAGTCACGGCCTTCAAGCGTCTTGTTAACGCCTTGCTTTTCCCATTCTTCACTGTAACCGGAATTGTTGGCATAGACAGGCAGTCCGTTACGCATCAGGAAAGAGTTCACCATGCCTCTGGTCCAACCGGAACCACCTCCATTACGGGTCAACTCCATCTGCAAGTTGTTAACCACCCCCTGACCTTTGTCGAAACGTTTCCACATCAAGATTTCCGAATAGCCTTCCATGTTTTCATCGCAGAACATGGTGTAGTAAGGATTGATAGAAGCCAGTGAATTGTTCATGCCTTCGCGGGTATCCTTATTTTCCACCAAATTACCTACCACTTTGTCGCCTATCAGCTTAGATGTGCGGATAGCCTCATCCAGAAAGAAATTAATTTCGGTATCAGCGTCATAACCTTCCGCATCCTTGCCCGGCCAGCCCTTGCCGCCCGGAACAAAGGCAGTACCGCGGTGGTATTTTTCCCAAGTAGCTTCAAACAATGCTACGCGGGCATGCAACAGGTAAGCTACATCGCGGCTGATGCGGTTCTTTCCGCCCGGAGCGGATTCCATCAGCAGTTCTTCTGCCTTGACCAGGTCACCGATGATGAAGCGGGCCACCTTATGACGCGGACGACGTACACTAGCCGCCAGCAATTCATCTTTGTTATCTTGAAGTGCAGTTTCAATGATAGGAAGGTCACCATACTTCACCAGCTTGGTAAAGTAATTGTAAGCACGGATGACATACATCTCACCGATGTAATGCTTGATCTGGTCACTGCTGCCTGTAATTTCTCCGGCTTCGTACTTAGGCAGTACATTGTCGAAGAAATAGTTGCAGGCACGGATATTTTCCCATTTATATTGACCGTCTCCTTCTGCAGAGCTTACCTTGGTTTGCCCCTTGATCCAGAAACTCGGAAAACCGGTACCGGCCTGGTTATCGGTGTTATTGTCTTGTCCGAAGAGGTTGATACCATAGTTCCCAGTCACCGTATTGAACGAATATTGTTTGACGGTGTAGGCTGCCAAATCTTGAGTGGAAGAAAAGAAGTCTGTGGGGGTCACCTTATCCAGCGGTTCTCTATCCAGAAAATCATTGCATCCGGATAATCCTCCGATGAGCAATGTGCTCAAAGCAAATATACTAATTTGTTTTTTCATACTGTTAGATTATTTAAAATGTTGCACTTAAACCAAAGGAAACCGTCTTGGACAGCGGGTAGGTACATCCGTCATAGTCGCTGCCGATACCGATGGTTTCGGGATCGAAAGTATCACACAAGCTGGTGATGGTAAACAGGTTTTCTGCTGATACAAAGAAGCGCAGGTTGTTGACGAAGAACTTCTTGGTCAGGTGGCTGGGTAGCGTATAACCCAGTGTCACGTTTTTCAGACGGCAATACGCTGCATTCTGAAGGTAGCGGTCCTGAGCCTGACGGTTCTTGTTGTCTTCCAGCGGACGCGGATAGTAGGCATTGACGTTCGGACCCAACGGGCTGGTGGTATCAGCCGGACGGAAGAAGTCCATGTGCGGTTCAAAGAAGTTGGTCTGCCAGTAACCTACAGCACCCCAGAACATCATACCCGCGGCATTGGGGTCCGGCATATAGTCGCGTTTCAGGGTTCCCTGGAAGAATATTTTCAGGTCGAATCCTTTGTAGGCAGCGTCCAAATTCAAACCGAAGTTGTAACGCGGTGTTTTGTTACCCAACAGCACTTTATCTCCGTGGTCTGCCAAGGTGTTATCACCGTCGTTGATGACACCATCGTCATTCTGATCGATGTACATAATATCACCGGCGGCCCAGTTGTCGCCCCAGCTCGGCTTGTTACCTGCCAGGTGTTTGTTCATTTCTTCATCCGTCTTGGCAATACCGGCTGATTTGTATCCCCAAAGATCGCCCAGGGTAGCACCGTCGTAGTAAATCTGTCCGAGATCTTTTGACGGGTTCGGATATTTGTCAATGGTTACCTTGTTGTCAGAGAGTGCTAATGTAATTCCATAGTTGAAATCCTTGATGCGATCACGCCAGCTTACCTGCAATTCCCAACCTTTGGAAGTCATATCCAGGTTGTTGACATTCGGTACACCGGTACCTAAAATAATCGGTAATTCCATACCCGGACCTACCATGTCCTTTGATTTACGCTGGAAATAGTCGAAGTTCACTACCAATCGGTTGTTCAGCATACCAAGATCCAGACCGATATTCATGGTCTGTGTCTTTTCCCAACCCAAAGAAGAAGATACCAACGGACCTTCGACTGCGGTATTCGGACGTTTGCCATTCACCAGCCAGTCACCATTGTTTGTTTTGAAGTCCACAATGCGGTAGAAAGGATACCAGTTGTCGGTATTCTGGTTACCCAGCTCACCCCATGAACCGCGTAGCTTCAAGGTATTGACAATGTTTCTGTAATCTTCAAAGAAATCCTCCTGGGCTACATTCCAACCTAAAGAAAAAGAGGGGAACCAGTTCCAGCGCTGGTCTCTCAAGAAACGGGAAGTACCGTCGTAACGCAGGTTGACTTCAGCCAAGTAGCGGCCTTTGTAGTCGTAGTTCACACGGCCGAAGAAACCGGCAGTAGCCCATTCCGAATAACCGCCGGATGCCTTGGCATTGCTACCGGTGGTGTCCAATGTCGGTTTACCGGCAATGATACCGTCCTGCTGTCCGGTAACGCTGCGCTGTTTAAAGAGTTCGCTTTGGAAACCCAGCATGAACTTGAAGTTATGGCCGCTTTCCAGATCCAGGGCATATTCTGTAAAGATATTCGGGTTGAAGAAGTTGCTCTTGTAAGCATATTCTTTCACACTCGATGTCTGGTTGGCAATTTCATACGGTTGCTTGTTGACATCGTAACCATATACCGTCTGCCAGTCCGTATGAGTGAAATCGTAGTTGCTGCGATAGTTCAATTCAATAGTTGTTTTCCAGTTCTTGACCGGTTCAATCACGAATTGCAACTGTTGTGCCAATTGGTCACTCTGAGTTTGGTAACGTCCACCTTCTGTCAATTGATATACTTTGGAAGCCGGTGTGTAGTAACCGTCCGGATTCTTCATGGGTATTACAGGCCAGTAACGGCATACGTCAAAGTAAAATACATTCTTGTTGATGTCATCAGCACTGGCAAAAGAGGGAGCATCATAGTCGGTACGGTTGAAGCGGATGCTGTAACCAATTTTCAGCCAACGGTTTATCTTCGCATTGATTTTACCGCTGAGAGAGTAACGTTGGCGGTTGTCATTACCATATTCCAGCAGACCGCCTTCGTCCAGGTAATTGGCTGACAAGTAATACTGAACAGCTTCCGTACCTCCATTGACGCTGACAGAATGTTCCTGGGTGAAGCTGTTACCGAACAGTTCGTGCAGCCAGTCGGTATTGCCGGTAGGCATGATGTCGGTACGGTCCGGGTCGTCGAATTCGTTCCAGCGTCCGCCTCTTTCCCACATAAACTGGGTGCTTTTACCTTGCTGGTAATCCAAGATTTGCTGTAATTTCTTTTCGCTATACATCGGAGCCAGCCCCCCATTCTTCATCTGTTCGTTGATAGCCAAGGCAAAGTCATAAGAATTAGCCATGTGCGGCATATTCAACGGTGAGTTGAAACGGAAATTGTTATTATAGTTAATGACCGGTTTTCCACTCTTTCCTTTCTTGGTCGTAACCAGAATAACCCCTCCCGGTGCACGAGAACCGTAAATAGAAGAAGCGGCAGCATCTTTTAGTACGGAAATGTTCTCGATGTCCTGCGGATTGATAGCATTCAAATCACCTTCCATACCATCGATGAGTACCAGCGGGCTTACGGAAGACCCTTTACCGATAGTACCAGTACCACGGATGTTGAAGTCTTTAGTTCCTTTCAACGAACCGCCCGACTTGCTGGTTGAAATGTTCATACCCGGAACCACACCTTGCAAAGCTTCTACTGCTGAACTGACAGGACGGGCAGAGATTTCCTTTGCGCCTACTGATGATACAGCCCCCGTTACATTGACTTTTTTTTGGGTACCGAAGGCTACGACTACTACCTCATCAAGTGTCTGTGTATCATCCTTTAGCGTGATATTAACCGGTTTGCCATCCCAAGTAATTTCTTGAGTAACATAACCTACAAAAGAAATTTGAAGAATGTCACCCGGTGACATATTAGAGAGAATGAATTTACCATCGATATCGGTAATAGTACCGTTGGTCGTTCCTTTCACTAATACGGAGGCGCCAATTACAGTTTCACCCGTAGCATCAATAACTACACCAGTGCACACACCGCTCTGTTGTGTGATTCTCACATCCTCTGTATTCGGATCAGAGGCTGCATAAACCGCTCCAGTAGATAGTCCCACTAGGAACAACATCATACTGACTGACTTTAGTCGTTTTGACATAATTGATTTTTTTAATGAGTTTGAAAAATCTGTTATTTGATAAAAACATATTTTTCTAATTAAATTTAAGTTAACGAAGCAAATATATATAATATTGCTTAAATATGCAAATATTCTAGAATCTTTAGTAACAAAATGATTAATTTTGAAATTAATTGTAGAAGTGTGCAAAATACAATTTATGATGAATAATGATCAAGGTTATATTAAATTTAAGAACAAGTCACTATATATCTGACTATTGAAATTCTAAATAAGAAACAAATAATGTAGCTGTAAATTTAGATTAACATTAAAACAATCAGTTACGATGAAGGTCGTTTTAGATATTAGCGTATATTTAAACGACCTCCTTTACTAAGTATCACCAACAAAAAAGTAACTACCAATCATGTATATAAGATATAATTTCTGAATTCTTTTGAATGAAAAACAAACATGCTCCTGAACAACAATTTAAATATACAACATGAAATAAAAGAACAAAATGAAAAACATTCATGAACTTGAGGACGATCTACGGGAACGTTGACTGGAGTCCTATCCCGATGACAAACAGAAAGCATTCTGTTTTGACGGACTATGCTATAATGGAGAAATTTACAATGATGGTAAGAATGCACACCAAGGTAATGAGGAGAGACTTTGGAACAACACCGACAGACGCATACTCTTTCTGATGAAGGATACAAACAACAATTCAGACAGTGATTACAGGGAATGGCACTGGAGAAATATAAATCACAATTTTTTCAACTGCATATTTAAATGGCTGGAAGGATTGTCGAGAATAAGCAAAGATTTTATTCCCACAATGGAAAATGGAGATTATGCAACCGTACCCAATGCTGTTGTTACGAAATATCCGCTTGCCATAGTCAACATCAAAAAGATTTCAGGAACTTCATCCGTCTCAAACAAAACATTGTACAAATATGCAAACAGGGACAAGGCTTTCTTACAGGAGCAGATACGTGGCATCCTTCACCCCAATATCATAGTATGTGGAGGAGGAAAAGGTACGGTTCTGAATATAGCCAAAAACATAATATATGAGGATGAATCATTCAGGGAAATAAATTATTTCTGCCATTATAGCAGGAAACTGAATATTCTGCTGATAGACAGTTTTCATCCGTCAGCAAGAATACACAGTTACTGGAAATTCAAGCTGTACCTGCTGAAAGAGTTCCAGCGGTTGAAAGA
>ULWR01032376.1_pt1 | contig 9449 bp, 6 predicted proteins | sample 1960531 | NCBI WGS metagenome assembly ULWR01 (sample SAMEA4835817, study PRJEB28245) | human gut metagenome | biome: gut microbiome; material: fecal sample | place: Denmark | collected 2008
CAAAACTCATTGTTGAGGGCGCGATAATGAAAACGTTATTACCAAACGTTAATACGTCTGAAGGTTGTTTTGAAATTGGTGTCACTATCAGTAATCCTGTATTTACTGAAGATGCCATTAACAAAAGAAAACACGAACGGGAGTTATTAAATAAAGTATGCATTGTTTCAATGCTGGCCCGTTTACGTTTGATGCCAAAAGGATGTGCACAATGAATCCAGTATTTGCACTTATTCTGACGGTTTTTCTTGTTTCCGGAGAGCCAGTTGATATTGCAGTCAGTGTTCACAGAACAATGCAGGAATGTATGGCAGCAGCAACCGAACAGAAAATTCCAGGCAACTGTTATCCGGTCGATAAAGTTATTCACCAGGATAATAACGAAATCCCGGCAGGTCTTTAAAACAGTTCCGTAATAAATATCCGGTTTCATTCTTATATGCCAGCAATGGCAGGGATTTGTTCATCCTTAAATCTGTCATGAGGTTAAAACAAAATGAGTAAAGTCTTTATTTGCGCCGCTATTCCTGACGAACTGGCAACAAGGGAAGAAGGCGCTGTGGCTGTAGCCACAGCCATTGAAGCTGGCGACGAACGCCGTGCTCGAGCAAAATTTCACTGGCAGTTCCTGGAACATTATCCGGCTGCTCAGGACTGCGCTTATAAATTTATTGTCTGCGAGGATAAACCTGGCATACCCCGCCCTGCCCTCGATTCATGGGATGCTGAATATATGCAGGAAAACCGCTGGGATGAGGAGTCTGCTTCTTTTGTCCCGGTTGAGACTGAATCCGATCCGATGAACGTCACTTTTGACAAGCTGGCCCCTGAAGTACAGAACGCTGTCATGGTTAAGTTCGACACATGTGAAAACATCACCGTTGATATGGTTATTAGCGCACAGGAATTGTTGCAGGAAGACATGGCAACATTCGACGGACATATCGTTGAAGCGTTGATGAAAATGCCAGAAGTTAACGCCATGTATCCGGAGCTTAAGTTGCACGCCATTGGGTGGGTTAAGCATAAATGTATTCCTGGTGCTAAATGGCCCGAAATTCAGGCAGAGATGCGCATCTGGAAAAAACGTCGCGAAGGTGAACGCAAGGAAACCGGAAAATACACGTCTGTTGTTGATCTCGCCCGCGCCAGAGCCAATCAACAGTACACTGAAAATTCAACAGGAAAAATCAGCCCGGTCATTGCTGCCATTCATCGCGAATACAAGCAGACATGGAAAACACTGGATGACGAACTGGCCTACGCTCTCTGGCCTGGTGATGTGGATGCCGGAAACATTGACGGCAGCATCCATCGCTGGGCAAAAAAAGAAGTTATCGACAACGACCGCGAAGACTGGAAGCGTATCTCGGCATCAATGCGCAAACAGCCTGATGCCCTTCGCTACGACCGCCAAACTATTTTTGGCCTTGTCCGTGAGCGTCCGATCGACATTCACAAAGATCCCGTAGCACTGAACAAATATATCTGCGAATACCTGACGACAAAGGGCGTGTTTGAGAATGAAGAAACAGACCTGGGCACTGTTGATGTTCTCCAGTCATCAGAAACACAAACTGATGCAGTGGAAACTGAGGTATCTGATATCCCAAAAAATGAAACCGCGCCGGAAGCTGAACCATCTGTAGAGCGTGAGGGGCCGTTCTATTTCCTCTTCGCAGATAAGGACGGAGAAAAATACGGTCGCGCAAACAAACTTTCTGGTCTGGATAAGGCACTGGCTGCTGGCGCCACTGAAATCACAAAAGAAGAATATTTTGCCCGAAAAAATGGCACATACACGGGCTTACCGCAAAATGTAGATACCGCTGAAGATTCAGAACAACCAGAGCCGATAAAAGTTACCGCTGACGAAGTAAACAAAATTATGCAGGCAGCCAATATCAGCCAGCCTGACGCCGATAAGTTGCTTGCTGCATCACGTGGTGAATTTGTTGAAGGGATTAGTGACCCGAATGATCCGAAATGGGTTAAGGGGATCCAGACCCGCGATTCTGTGAACCAGAACCAGCATGAATCGGAACGGAACTACCAAAAAGCGGAACAAAACAGTCCAAATGCGTTACAAAACGAGCCAGAAACGAAACAGCCTGAACCAGTGGCGCAACAGGAAGTGGAAAAAGCCTGCACCGCCTGCGGTCAGACCGGCGGCGGCAACTGCCCTGATTGTGGCGCGGTGATGGGCGACGCAACATACCAAGAAACATTCGATGAAGAGTATCAGGTTGAAGTTCAGGAAGATGATCCGGAGGAAATGGAAGGCGCTGAACATCCACACAAGGAGAACACTGGCGGCAATCAGCATCACAATAGCGATAATGAAACTGGCGAGACGGCAGATCACCCAATTAAGGTGAACGGTCATCACGAAATCACATCCACCAGCAGGACGTGTGACCATCTAATGATCGACCTTGAAACCATGGGAAAAAATCCTGATGCCCCGATCATCTCAATAGGTGCAATATTTTTCGATCCGCAAACCGGAGATATGGGGCCGGAATTTAGTAAGACTATCGATCTGGAAACTGCTGGCGGAGTCATTGATCGGGACACCATTAAATGGTGGCTTAAGCAATCACGCGAAGCGCAATCTGCCATTATGACCGATGAAATCCCGTTAGATGATGCACTGTTACAATTGCGGGAATTTATCGACGAAAACTCCGGTGAATTTTTTGTTCAGGTCTGGGGAAATGGAGCCAACTTCGACAACACGATTTTGCGCCGTTCATACGAACGGCAGGGGATCCCCTGCCCGTGGCGTTACTACAACGATCGCGATGTACGCACAATCGTTGAGCTGGGGAAAGCCATAGACTTCGATGCCAGAACGGCTATTCCATTCGAAGGTGAGCGCCATAATGCACTTGATGACGCTCGTTACCAGGCAAAATACGTTTCAGCTATCTGGCAAAAACTGATCCCGAGTCAGGCTGATTTTTAATGTTCAACCCTAATTGCCGCTAACCGTATATAGTTAGCGGCGGTTATGAGATATAGCTATGAGCAGCTTATTTTTAACCGAAGATGAATTGCTAATATTAACGGGCTGCAAATATGCAAGCCACCAGCGAAAATGGTTAATGGAAAACGGGCTTCCGTTCTATACCAATCGTAGTGGCAAACCGATTGTCAGCCGGGATCTATTTACCTGCAATAAAACTTTACCACCACGCGAGGTAGAGCCGAATTTTGGTGCGATCTGATGGGAAGACGAAGGAAAAATCCTGAACACGAAAAATTACCTCCAAATGTATACCCAAATAAATATAGTTATGTATGGAAACCAACATCCAGAGAATCTGTCACACTAACCGCCATCAAGGATGGTTTAGCTGCTTTATGGAAAAAGTATGAGGAAACTGTAAATAATCGCGATCGTGCAATGACATTCGGTCGCTTGTGGGAAAAATTCCTCGCCAGCGCCTATTACAGTGACCTTAGTCCAAGAACACAAAAAGATTATCTGCAACATCAAAAAAAGTTGCTTGCCGTATTCGGTAAGGTACCAGCGGATTCCATAAAACCAGAACACATCCGTCGATACATGGACAAAAGAGGGGAGCAGAGTAAAACGCAAGCCAACCATGAAAAAAGCAGTATGTCCCGTGTTTACAGTTGGGGGTATGAGCGAGGGTACGTGAAGGCTAACCCATGTGCAGGTGTAAGTAAATTCAAGGCCAAAAACCGCGAACGATATGTAACCGACAAAGAATACCAGGCAGTATTAAGCGTTGCACCTCTTCCTGTTTTTATCGCAATGGAAATTGCCTATCTGTGTGCAGCGAGGGTTTCCGATGTGTTATCGCTGAAATGGGAACAGATTGGAAACGACGGGATATTCATCCAGCAAGGGAAAACCGGAAAAAAACAGATAAAAGCATGGAGTCCACGATTACAGGCAGCGATCGAAAAAGCAAAACAGTTGCCAAAATCTGCCTATGTGATCAGCAATCAATACGGCAACCGATATATGTACAAAGGCTTTAACGAAATGTGGGTAGATGCAAGAAATCGTGCTGGAAAAATTTCAGGTATTTTAACCGACTTCACCTTTCATGATCTGAAGGCGAAAGGAATTTCAGACTATGAAGGAAGCAGCCGGGATAAGCAACTTTTCTCTGGTCACAAAACCGAAGGGCAAGTGCTAATCTATGACAGGAAGGTTAAAGTTTCACCAACACTTGATGTCCCGTTACCTGAAAATATTCCAAGAAAATATTCCAAGTAATTCCAAGTGTGATTTTTGTCACTGACTTAATGATGTGTAAGTGATTGAATTTTGGCGGAGAGAGGGGGATTTGAACCCCCGGTGGAGTTGCCCCCACTCCGGTTTTCGAGACCGGTCCGTTCAGCCGCTCCGGCATCTCTCCGTTCAGATGGTTGCCATGATGCCAGGAAATTTGGCATTTTAACAGTCCCTGTCCGTGCAATTTTGTTCAAGTGACGAGTTTGCGAGCAAAACGATGATTAAGTGGCCCTGGAAAGTACAAGAATCAGCACATCAAACTGCCCTTCCCTGGCAGGAAGCACTATCGATCCCCCTTTTAACGTGTCTGACAGAACAGGAACAAAGCAAATTGGTCGCTCTTGCCGAACGTTTTTTACAGCAAAAACGGCTTGTTCCTTTACAGGGCTTTGAGCTGAATTCATTAAGAAGCTGCCGGATAGCACTTCTATTTTGCCTGCCCGTTCTGGAGTTAGGACTGGAATGGCTGGATGGTTTTCATGAAATCTTAATTTATCCTGCGCCATTTGTGGTCGATGATGAATGGGAAGACGATATCGGTCTGGTGCATAACCAACGTATTGTTCAGTCAGGTCAGAGCTGGCAGCAAGGGCCTATCGTTTTGAACTGGTTGGATATACAAGATTCTTTTGATGCTTCTGGTTTTAACCTGATTATTCATGAAGTCGCTCATAAGCTGGACACCCGTAACGGCGATCGCGCCAGCGGAGTTCCCTTTATTTCGTTGCGTGAGGTTGCTGGCTGGGAACACGATCTTCATGCTGCAATGAACAACATTCAGGAAGAAATCGAATTAGTTGGTGAGAATGCGGCGAGCATTGATGCTTATGCTGCCAGTGATCCTGCTGAATGTTTTGCCGTACTTTCTGAATATTTCTTTAGCGCCCCAGAACTTTTTGCTCCTCGTTTCCCTTCATTGTGGCAACGTTTCTGTCAATTTTATCAACAAGATCCTTTGCAGAGACTGCATCACGCTAATGATACAGACTCGTTTTCGGCGACGAATGTTCATTAATTAACAACTTTGCAGATTAATTAACCAATTGAAATGGCTTATGAAATTTAGTGTTGACAGACAAGGTACCGCTAAGTAATATGCGCCCCGTTCTCACGATTCCTCTGTAGTTCAGTCGGTAGAACGGCGGACTGTTAATCCGTATGTCACTGGTTCGAGTCCAGTCAGAGGAGCCAATTTTCTGTTTTCATGCATCCTTGCGAATCTTTATCTGATGTTGATTCAACAGGTTAGTGTGAAAACTCTTCTCAGTGCATTTTGATTTTACCCTACGCATCGGGAAAAATTGGTGGTCAAATCTGGGGTCAGGTTAGTTCGATAATGGAGTGACCCCCATATGTCCCTTACCAGCGCAAAAATCCGCACCCTCAAGCCTTCTGATAAACCCTTTAAAGTCTCCGATTCTCACGGTCTGTATCTGCGGGTCAAGCCGGGTGGCTCCCGCCACTGGTATCTCAAATACCGTATTAGCGGTAAAGAATCCCGCATTGCGCTGGGTACCTATCCAGCCATCTCCCTGTCTGATGCGCGACAGCAACGTGAAGGTATCCGTAAAATGCTGGCGCTGAATATCAACCCGGTACAGCAGCGGGCTGCTGTACGTGGCTCACGAACACCGGAGAAAGTTTTTAAAAACGTGGCGCTGGCGTGGCATAAAAGTAACAGGAAATGGTCGCAGAACACCGCCGACCGTCTGCTTGCCAGCCTGAACAATCACATCTTTCCGGTCATCGGGAACCTACCTGTATCAGAACTTAAACCCCGTCATTTCATTGACCTGCTGAAAGGGATCGAGGAAAAAGGTCTGCTGGAGGTTGCGTCCCGCACACGGCAGCACCTGAGTAACATAATGCGCCATGCGGTCCATCAGGAGTTAATCGATACGAACCCTGCAGCAAACCTTGGCGGCGTGACCACACCTCCTGTCAGACGGCACTATCCTGCCCTGCCGCTGGAGCGGCTGCCTGAACTGCTTGAACGTATTGGGGCATATCATCAGGGCCGTGAACTGACCCGGCATGCCGTTCTGCTGATGCTGCATGTGTTCATTCGCTCCAGTGAACTGCGTTTCGCCCGCTGGTCAGAGATTGATTTCACAAACCGAGTCTGGACGATACCCGCGACGCGAGAACCCATTATTGGCGTGCGTTATTCCGGCCGCGGGGCAAAAATGCGAATGCCGCATATCGTCCCCCTCTCAGAACAGTCCATCGCCATTCTGAAACAGATTAAGGATATCACCGGTAATAATGAACTGATCTTCCCCGGCGACCATAACCCGTATAAGCCAATGTGTGAAAACACGGTCAATAAGGCACTGCGGGTGATGGGTTACGACACGAAAAAGGATATCTGCGGTCACGGCTTCCGGGCAATGGCATGCAGTGCGCTGATGGAATCGGGTTTATGGGCAAAGGACGCAGTAGAACGCCAGATGAGTCATCAGGAGCGCAATACCGTGCGCATGGCTTATATTCATAAGGCAGAGCACCTGGAAGCCCGCAAAGCGATGATGCAGTGGTGGTCGGATTATCTGGAAGCATGCCGAGAATCTTATGCACCGCCTTATACAATTGGTAAAAATAAGTTTATCCCATAGTATACTAACGAATCCCACACTCTGGCAAATTACCACCACCTCCACAAGAGGTGGTTCTATATAGACTTTTATCAACTTCATGACGAAAAACACCTATTTTATCCCAAAAGAAGACAATAGAGTCACAGAGGAATCAAAGAGCGACTCAATTGTCTTTGGACAGTCTGGTTGTGAGGTTAGAAAACAGTTACTCCTACACCATTAAATAGGGCGCAATGCTCGCTAATTTCTCCCGGGTTTCTGTCAGTTCGCGTTCCGGCGTAGATTGCGCGATGATTCCCGCCCCCGCCTGTATCCAGCAGCGCTGGCTATCCTGAAATACGGAACGCAGAACTAGCGCCGCATCAAAGCGCGTATCGTCCAGCAGCAGGATTGCGCCGGAATAAAGCTCTCGCGGCGTCTTCTCAATTTGCATAATCGCGTTCAGAGCAGCATTTTTAGGGATACCTGAGGCGGTAATCGACGGAAACAGCACGGTAAACGCATCCCAGGCATCCTTGTTTTCCGCAAGCTGACCGCTCACGCCAGACCCCAGATGCTGAACGCTGCCGCGCTGGCGAACCGACATTAAATCTTCAACCACCACGCTGCCCGGCTGGCAAACGGCCTCCAGTTCAGCAATAGCTTCTTTGACAGAAAGGATATGCTCAAGCACCTCTTTACTGTCGTGCAGCAGTTCTGCCTCTTTCGCCTTATTATGCTCCGGGTTTCCCATGCGATCGCGGGTGCCCGCAAGCGGTTCAGTGACCACTTTATTGCCCGTCACTGACATCACCAGTTCTGGGCTAAAGCCCAGCGCTTCGCGTCCTTCCTGACGGAACATAAACGAGCGCACAGGCGTGTTTGCCTGCCGCCCGTATAACAGCGTGGCGGGCATATCAATCCGCGATGGCAGGGGAATGGCGCGCGAGACAATCACTTTGACATACTCGCCACGGCGGATCTCCGCAACGGCGCGCGCAACCTGTTGTTTATATGCCTCACCATTGAGGGCGGTATCCACCGCCAGTGGTGCGTTCTGCGTCGTTGTACCGGCCTCTTTTACCCACTCGCACAAACGTCGGCACCCGTCGGCGGAGTCCGCATAAACGGTGACATTTCCCTTTTCAAAAATAAGTTCTTCACGGGGAACGGTTAACGTCAGCAGCGGCCACTCCCCGGCGTTAAAGGCAATCCCCCGCGCATGCGCCGCAAAGTTGAACCCAACCTGTCCATATACCCGACGTCCTTTCACCTGAGGATGCGCCATAAAACGACGCGCGCAGTCGGCAATGGAATCCACCGCCCATTTTTGCTCCCCGGCATCATCAATAAATGTCGCCTGCGTTCCGTCGGCATTAATGTGCAGCCGTGCCTGGCACCCTTTGCCTAAATACCAACAGGGTTGACGCTCATAGACATAACACTCTTCTTCTGCGAACTGGCGTAAAACGCCAGAAATCGTCGGTAGCCATTGTTCCTCTGGTAACGCCAGATGTAGAAATTCACTGATTTTCATCCCTTACCTCTCTGTGTTATTCGCGGATCAATCAATTGCGCTTGTCATCAGTTCTCTTGCCGAATGCAGCCGGATATAAGCAACCCACGCCGCCAGCAACGTGAATGCCCCGGCAAACAGGAAGCAGGCCGCATAGCCAAAATGTTGAGCAACAACGCCACCGATAACGCCTGCCAGAATGGCGATTGCCGCATCAGTACATTGAAAGAGGGTGAAGTCGACACCGGCCTGCAAAGGCGATGAAAGCGACATCAGCGTGGCGTAAAGACAGACCAGCGCGCAGGCCAGCGAAATGGACTGGACAATGACCAGACACTGGAGAATCTGCAGCAGCAGATGACCCGGCGCCATCATGAGCGTCATCACCACCGCCAGCAGCGCGATCCCCTGGACGCCATAAGCCGTCAACAGCGCTCTGCCGGGTGAGGTGTATTTCATCAGCAATCCGCCGGCCAGCGTTCCTGCTATGCCCGCTGCAATATTGCCGCCGCTGAACAGCGCGCCCAATGCGGACATGCTCAACCCATGATCCAACAACAGCGGTGCCAGAAGAGGCAGCACAAACCGCATGCCTGAATTCAGCATCAATACCAGCAGTAAGCCCAGGCGCGCCTGCTTCCTCCTTAGCGCATAACCTAACGCCGGAACATGCGGGATAGTCGCTGTTCGCGTCGGCTCCGTAATGCGCCACAGCGGGAGTGACAGCGCCATAATCAGCACCGCCATCATCAGCATGGCGACAGGCCAGCCGGATGCCGCCGACAGCATCATGAACACCCCGCCGCCGCACATCATTCCCAGATAGCTGCCGCCGACCTGCACGCTGTTTCCCCAGCCGTAACCCGTGCGGGTCAGTTGATCGACACAAAAGCCGTCGCTGGCGATATCAATGGTGGAGGCGACCGTGCCTGCCACCATAAACAGAACAAATAACGCGACGATTTGCGTATCGGGGAATCCCCCTTCTCGCCCAAACCAGCCAATCGCTGCGGCAATAGTCAGGATCGCCGCTAGCGCGACCTGACCACGCAGGATTAACATGCGGGAACGGCGTTCCTGGCTA
>ULWR01037482.1_pt1 | contig 9290 bp, 10 predicted proteins | sample 1960531 | NCBI WGS metagenome assembly ULWR01 (sample SAMEA4835817, study PRJEB28245) | human gut metagenome | biome: gut microbiome; material: fecal sample | place: Denmark | collected 2008
TGCTGATCAATATAAATATGGATCAGCTATCCGGGAGTTCAGGGGGACTGTAGATCAAGCGCTCCTTAGTCTATTACACGTGAAGTTTCGTCAAGTGAGGCTGGCAGGTTTAGCGGGCAAGGTAGTGATCTTCGATGAGATTCATAGCTACGACGACTACACCAATACTTTGATTGCTCATTTGATTCGTACACTGGAAGCATTTGGCGCAGTGGTAGTTATTCTTAGCGCTACGCTCACATATGAAGGCTTAAAGAAATTAGTTGGGGAAGACATTAAATCGCCTCAAGCGCCGATTGCGCTAACTGTTAAAACGAAGGAAACGACTCATCAAGCCGAATTGACGGCGGTTTCAGATCATTCCGTCGCAGTGAAGCTTTTACAGACATCCCAAGCCGAAGACCTTGCTTTTCAAGAGGCGCTAAAACGAGTCCATCGAGGCGAGCAGGTATTGTGGATTGAAAACACTGTAGGTGCGGCGCAAAGTATTTATCAAAAGGCGCTTACAGCAGGGATCGAAACGGGTGTGTTGCATTCTCGTTTCAGACCTTTGGACCGGGAGGATGCTGAGGGCATTTGGACGAACCTGTTTGGGAAGGCTGGGCGCAATGTACGAGGCAAATGCGGTCGATTATTAATCGGAACTCAGGTTGTTGAGCAATCTCTGGATCTGGACAGTGATTTTCTGATCACAAGATTGGCCCCTATTGATTTATTGGTGCAACGGTGGGGGCGCCTTTGGCGGCATGAAGACACTAAGAGACCAAGTGAATGCAAGCGCGCTGAATCTTGGGTCTTGGCAGCTCCTGAAAGCATCGCGCGTGAAAGATCCGATTCACGATTTGGGCAGAGTGCGTTGGTTTATCACCCGTATATTCTTAGCAGAACTTTGGAAGTGCTGAAAAACAACTCAGATCAATCTGGTGATTCGTTGTTAAAACTGCCCTATACGGTTCGTAGGTTGCGAGAAGAAGTATTCTCAATGCGTAACGAGGAGGAAGGATCCGAAAATGCTGCACTGCAGCAAGATTTAATTCGCCAAATTAAAGCCAAACAACTGCAGGCTGAAGGGGCTTTAAGTGTTACGCACTTGGTAGATGAGCAAGCTGCTGAAGCTATGACTCGCCTAATCACAATTCCAACCTATGAAGCACTTATTCTTCTACCTAAGGATATAGAGGTTCTGAGACAAGCAAAGACTTTTTCAGAGCTTTGCGTAGAACTCGAATTTAGAGTGGTCAAGTCTCCGAAACAGATTCAGGAAGAGACTAAAGGATTTGATGGACACCATTCAAAATTGATGCTTTCCGAAGATATGATGAGGAAATTACTCAGAGCTAAGCGTTTCACTCAGGTTGTGGTGCTTTATGGTGATGACCAAGGACATCTATGGTCTTTGCAAAATGAAGTACCAAAACTAAAAAATGGTAAGAGTATTCATTATAGCTTGAAGGTAGGTCTAGAACTGATCTAACCTTTTGATAAAACTGGTTTGTTTGCATGCGTCGAAAATTGACGCAGTCTCCTGGTATCATAGATTATCAAAAGTTTTTCGGGGGTGAGATGAAAAAAGAGTTCAACCTTGCTACAGATAGCTGGATCAAACTAGCAGGCAGACCTCCAGTCAGTTTACTGGATTTTTTTGCTAATGACGATGCAATAGTCCTAGGAGGAACCGCCGTTCAAAAATTGGTTGTATTCCGCTTACTTTTGGCTATTCTTCAGGTCAGTTGTTCTTTGGAAGATGAAGAGGAGTGGAAAGAGTTAACTATTGAAGAAATGAAGACATTGGCAATTAATTATCTAAAGTTACATATTGCTGAGTTTGGACTTTATGATAAAGAGAAACCTTTCTTACAACACCCACTGGTGACAGTAAAAAAAGAAAAACTTCTCCCTATTGGTGCATTTTTGCCGGGTGTTTGTGTAGGCAATGCAACAGTTCTTTACTCATCCAATATTTTGCCTCAAACAGTATCTGATCAAGATACTGTTTATGCACTTCTTCAGTTAGTGACATTCGGTATGGGCGGGAAGAGACCTGATCAATCAATTATTTTCGCACCAGGATACGAAAAGAAATCAGCTCCCTCATCACCTGCGCTTGGCAGAGGTTGGTTGCATTCATTTCCATTAGGTGACAATATCTTCGAAACGCTGAAACTTAATATTTTTTCGGAGGAAAAAATAGAAGAAATTGCTTTTATGAAGTCAGGTATTGGTGTGCCGCCATGGGAGTCTATGCCATTGAAAGAAGTAGGTACAGAGGCTGATGCATATACGTCTAGTCTTTTAGGATGGCTGGTTCCTATATCACGGTTCTGTCGCTTAGAGGATGGCATGGTTCATATGACATCAGGTGTCGAATATCCCAAAATCGTTACTGGAATATGTGATCTTTCCGTGTCAACAAAAAGTGTTGGGCCAGCAGCTAAAAAAACTATTTCTGCGGTTCAAGCGCAGACATCATGCTTGCCATGGAGACAGCTTGATGCTGTCATGGCGTACTTAGGGAAAGGCTCAGCATTAGGATGTAAATCGATTCAAATGAGATCTCAAGATGCCATTGGTATTTGGTGTCTGGGGATGCAAGTTTCTGATAATTCCGGAGAACAGTTTTTTTCAGGTTGGGACGATTTTGTAGAAAGCACCTTCACTGCCCAAAAAGGATGGATTGGGACCGTGTTTTTTGAGAATTATCTTCAAGAATTTTGTGAGATAAATAAGCTAAAAAATATTCTTTATGCTGCCATTATGAACTATTATAAAAGCATGAAGGCTGAAGATTTTGGGAAGGAGTGTGCTGATAGAGGGGTGCGTAACTTTTGGTCTTATGCTGAAGGATTGTCACTTAATTTCATTCGGGCTTGTGCGGAAGGGGATCCTTCAAAATTTCGGAGTAAATTTAATGAGCTAATTTTGAAAGCTTATAGTGATGTTTGCCCTTCTTTGGGTATAAGGCAATTAATGTGTTATGAACAAAATAAGCCAAGATTTCTGAAGGTGGAAAAAGAAGAATAAAGGTAAATAATATGAGAATTTTTGTCAAAGATAAGGCAGTTAATTTTGTTGATGCTGTTTTTAATGCAAAGGATGGTGATCATGGATTTAGAGCTCGTTGGCGGCGAGCAATGAGCCCTTCACAAGGCAAAACGTCTGGGGCGATTTGACGCGTTTCATTGATATACGAGATACGGAAAAACGGCAGATTTATACGTTGATAGGATCCGCTATTGCCTGGGAGGATGTGTCGGTCAACGGCAGTCAAGAGTTTGGCACTGTGCTGAGAGATTGTTATGACGATAGATCGACTGAATCTGCCGATTCATCGTCTCCCGCGGTCATGAAACTACGCCGCTTGATAGCCTCCCGGACATCTGTAGAAGCTGCTGAGGTACTGCAGCCCATTCTGGCGTTGATTAGAAGTAAGAGGCCGGGAAAATTGCATTACGGGCGTCTCTTGACTCAGTTATTGATGTTTGATGACAATCCAAATTCGGTGAAAGCCGAGTGGGTACATGATTTTTATATTCCAAAGGAGAAAAAGGAATGAGCTGGGCAGGCAGACTTTATTTGAGCTTAGAAGCTCAGGTGCAGTTGAGAATAACCGATCGTTATTCTATACATCGTGTTATTCAAGAGTTATTTGAATATCAAAAGAAGGAGACTCAATCAGACTCATCCGGTTTCCAATGGGTGGATAAAGGAACTACAATCTATGGGAGAAGAATAGATTTTTTATCAGATTTACCAATAAATATTCGTCCTTTAATGGAAGGAGTATCGTTGGAACTCAAGGAGTTGCCAAGTTTTTTTCTAGATAAAGACAAATACCGATTCCAAATATTGATGAATACTTGTCGTTGCCGTGAAAATGTCAGAATTGCAATAACAAAAGAGGATGACATTGTTGAATGGTTTGAAGCGAAGGCAGCGACACGTGGTATGTTGACTCATGTTGCACAAGTGGATCAGCGTGGCGTGGATTACTTTTATAAGGGTAAAAGAAGACTTGTTTTCTCACATGCTCGCTTGTCTGGATTCCTTAAAGTTGAGGATAGAGAAAAATTTAAGTCGGCGTTTCATACCGGTATTGGTAAGGGGCGTGCATTTGGATTCGGTTTTCTCCAGTTAGCATCTTGTTAAGAGGTATAAAATGAATAAATTTCCAATTATTGAATTTCATATTCTTCAAAGTTTTCCTGTTTCATGTTTGAACCGAGATGATACAAATTCGCCAAAAACATGTGTTATTGGAGGAATAGAACGGGCACGTGTCAGTTCTCAATGTTGGAAGCGTTCTGTGAGACTTGCTTTGCGGGATTTTGATATCAAGCTTGGAATGCGAACAAAGAAGGTTGCAGAAGGCATCGAAAAATCTTTAAAGGATAAAGGTTTTGCGGAAGAAGCAGCTATTAAATCAGCTCAGGAGGTTTCTAAACTTATTGCTGAAGATTCTTTAACCTTCTTCACAGATAAGGAGTATGAGGCGATTGCAGATTTACTTCTTGATAAGAAGTCTGTGAAAATTGGAGATATAAGCAAAGTTATTAAAAAAGGAAAAATTCAGGTTCTGAATGGCCTTGATATCGCTTTATTTGGAAGAATGGTGGCTAAAGCACCTTCAATGAATGTGGAAGCGGCGGCAAGTTTTAGCCACGCAATATCAACGCATGCTGTTGCTCCAGAGATGGATTTTTTCACTGCAATAGATGATTGTAAAGTTAATAATGAGGATGAATCTGGAGCTGCTCATATGGGAGTTAGTGAGTACTCTTCTGCTACATATTATCGTTATATTTCGTTAAATATTGAACAACTAAAATCGACATTGGGTTTAGAGGATAACGATTCGGATAGTATAAAGTTGGCAATTAAAGCATTTGTAAAAGCTTTGTATGTTGCAATTCCGGGGGCTAGGCAGGCTACGATGAGTGCTGCTTGTCCGTGGAACTATGCGAAAGTTATCGTTCGGAATGGTCACCGAATGCAATGTGCTTTTGAGAAACCAGTTTTGTCGGATCGTACTGGGGGTTATTTAGAAGCTAGTATTCAATTATTGCGGAAAGAGTTGCAGCGTCAAGAAAAATTATCTGGTTCGCTGTATGGCAAGATTGATGAATTTGAATTTGGGCAGAACGAGAATTATTCAATAGATCATCTTATTAAAGATCTTCAATGTGCTGTAGGGGCCTAAAATGGCGAAGGTTTTATATCTTCGTTTGTATGGGCCATTGCAAAGCTGGGGATCAAATTCTATTTTCTGGAGAAGAACGACAGAATTGCATCCAACAAAATCTGGGGTTATTGGGCTTATCTTCTGCGCACTAGGTCTTGAAGGAGCACAAAGTAAAGCTCTTCATGAATGGTCGAATACATCTCAGGTCGTATATGAAATCGGAGAGAATGAAACTGATACCATTGAAGATTTTCACATGGTTGGTAATGGATATTCTGAAGATGATCCATGGGAATTGGAGTGTATTCCTAAAAAATCTAATGGACAAAAGGCTCAAAATGGTGGAGTGCGGTTAACTAGAAGAAAGTATTTGCAAGATGCAAAATTTGCAGTTTTGGTTCTCCCCGCGTATGCGGGGATGTTTCTAAGTTTAGAAACCTCCTGAGCTGATTTAATAGGTTCTCCCCGCGTATGCGGGGATGTTTCCGCGACCGCTATCCGCTCAAGGACGAACTGCGCGTTCTCCCCGCGTATGCGGGGATGTTTCCATTAAAATTTGATGATTATGAATTTATTGATAGTTCTCCCCGCGTATGCGGGGATGTTTCCGTCTTTGGCCGCGGAAATGTGCGCTCTGGCTTGTTCTCCCCGCGTATGCGGGGATGTTTCTCGAAGTCATCAGGACGAGCGTCGCCCACGAGGGTTCTCCCCGCGTATGCGGGGATGTTTCCACCGAACGGCACGCGGCTTATACAAAAAGCTGGTTCTCCCCGCGTATGCGGGGATGTTTCCGCCCGTGCGTATTCGGTTAAAGCCGCTACTGCGTTCTCCCCGCGTATGCGGGGATGTTTCTAAGCCGGAGGAGACATCATTATCTTCTCGCTAGTTCTCCCCGCGTATGCGGGGATGTTTCCGTGTAGCAACGGCGCACCGAACCCTAAACCACGTTCTCCCCGCGTATGCGGGGATGTTTCCATCAATCAGAACTTGTGGTTCTGGATGACTCAGTTCTCCCCGCGTATGCGGGGATGTTTCCGAATACAACCCAAATCGCGTTGCCGCTCCTGAGTTCTCCCCGCGTATGCGGGGATGTTTCCTTGATCTTTCCCCTTATATTCCTAAATCCCTCGTTCTCCCCGCGTATGCGGGGATGTTTCTGGTACGAAACTTCGGAATCCTTAACGCCGATGGTTCTCCCCGCGTATGCGGGGATGTTTCCGGCAATCTTGAGGGGGATAAGAACGTTACCTGGTTCTCCCCGCGTATGCGGGGATGTTTCCAAGATCGACGCCGATCCGAACAACGCTTCCACGTTCTCCCCGCGTATGCGGGGATGTTTCTGGCGCAATCGTGCAGGATTCTTTGGGCAACCAGTTCTCCCCGCGTATGCGGGGATGTTTCCATGTGCATCCTCCGTTGGTATCCTCCAGACGAGTTCTCCCCGCGTATGCGGGGATGTTTCCAGATCGCCAAACTCGGGATCACCCAGGAGGAGGTTCTCCCCGCGTATGCGGGGATGTTTCCAGGGCTGTCCGGCTGCGTTGCGCAGCAGCAGCGTTCTCCCCGCGTATGCGGGGATGTTTCCGCATGATTTCTGACTTGCAGCCGGGCGAGGTGGTTCTCCCCGCGTATGCGGGGATGTTTCTCAGCATCAAGATTTACGTCCTCACCATAGATGGTTCTCCCCGCGTATGCGGGGATGTTTCCAGGACGATCCAGAACAGAAACTGCCGCAGATGGTTCTCCCCGCGTATGCGGGGATGTTTCCAGAAAAAACCGCCCCCTTCTGAGGTCTCTATGGTTCTCCCCGCGTATGCGGGGATGTTTCTGGCGATATGGCGCGTTTAGTGAGCGTTCTTGAGTTCTCCCCGCGTATGCGGGGATGTTTCCTGGCTGCGGCGCTACATCAAAGAGCAAGAACCGTTCTCCCCGCGTATGCGGGGATGTTTCCGAAGGCCATCAAGTCTCGCTTGAAGATCTCAAGTTCTCCCCGCGTATGCGGGGATGTTTCTCAGTGAATCGGTACCGATTTGAACTCGCTTGAGTTCTCCGCGTATGCGGGGATGTTTCTTCGGCGGCCTTTCGGGGAAGGACGATCTGCTGGTTCTCCCCGCGTATGCGGGGATGTTTCTTGAGTCGGCCTCGTTCGGCTAAAGTTAGCTTTGTTCTCCCCGCGTATGCGCGGGGATGTTTCCGAGTACTGAGCTGATGCCGTAGGCTGCTGTGGGTTCTCCCCGCGTACGCGGGGATGTTTCCCGTACCAAGTCGGATAAATTTTCCTTCAGGCAGTTCTCCCCGCGTACGCGGGGATGTTTCTGGGTTTTATTGTTCGAGCGCCATGCCGCAGAAGTTCTCCCCGCGTATGCGGGGATGTTTCTATCGCTTAAAGCTGGAGACAAAACTATTTAGGTTATTACCGCGCAAAGGAGATAATTCGACATCATACTATTTATAGTGCTTGTAGCCTAGTAATTCTTGCTATTGATAAGGTAGTATCACAGTTTATATATACCGTTTAAATGGTAGTTTATGAGAAATAAATATAGACAATATCGCATGCTACCTTGGTCATATTTCTGATATTTAGAAATGATGTTTTGTCGTAATTAATTTTATTTACATACTTGTATATGTGAATAATGCGTTACCGTTGCTTGTATACGACATAGTGTTTATGCGGGTTGTAAATGTCCTCTATTAGTCATTTATGATGATGTAAAAGATAAAGAATATCTTTTTTCTTTAGTGTCAATAATAATCTTGAGGGAGCTTTGATGAGAAAAATATTTTTTAGAATCACAAAAGATATGTTCCCTCAAATGAAGGACAGATATCCGTATGTGTACTTAGAACATGGACGTCTCGAAATTGATGACAGCAGTGTAAAGTGGATTAGTGCAGAGGGATATGTTGTTCGATTGCCGGTAGCAGTTATAGGTTCTGTAATTTTAGGACCAGGAACATCTGTAACACATGCAGCCATTGAGTCAATATCCTCTAGTGGATGCTCGGTATGTTGGGTAGGTGAGGATTCTTTGACGTTTTATGCATATGGTATGCCGCCCACTGCAGATACACAAAATTTTTATAAACAAGGACGTCTTGCTTTTAACCCTTTGTCTCGACTGAAGGTCGCTAGGCGGATGTTTTCAAAAATATTTCCAAATGCTGAATTGCTTGATAAATCGCTGCAAGTCATGATGGGGATGGAGGGACAACGTGTTAAAAGGTTATATGCTGAAAAATCTGAACAATATAACGTTCTTTGGAATAGCCGTTGTTATATTCCTGGACAACCAGCTAAAAGTGATCCGGTGAATAGATGCTTGACATTTTTTAATGGATTGTTATATGGAATATTGACATCTGTGATTTTGTATGCAGGATATTCACCACGTATAGGTTTTATACATTCGGGATCGCCAATGCCATTTGTGTATGATGTTGCAGACTTGTATAAAGAATGGTTGACTATTGATTTGGCATTTTCATTGGTGGCTAATGATATAGATGTTTTTGATAAACAATTTTTAATAGATGCATTTTGTAATAGAGTTGTTGAGTATGGGTTAATGGGAAAGGTAGTTTTAGATATTGAAGAAGTTATGGATATAGATGAAGATGATAGTTGTATTTTCTGATCGTATTCCTCCAGCGGTAAGAGGTAAGATGAAGCTTTGGTTCATAGAGCCGAGTCCGAATGTTTTTATTTCAAGTGTATCTGATGCTTTGGCTCAAAGAGTATGTGATAAGTTGTTTGAATCATGTAAGGATGACTCGTCGCTAATCATAATTAAGTCAAAAAATAATCCCCCTGGATATGAAATTATGAAAAAGTCAAACGAGATATATAAGGAAAGATTAGTTCGGATAAGTGGGTTACAGCTTGTGAGAACTGAAGCAAGTGTAAAGAGTAAACTATAAGGATATATATGCTCTGCAAATATTAAAAAGATATCTGGTTTCGTTTGTTGAGTGATAGTTATTAAAACGTGAGTAATTTCTGAGGCTAGTTTCACTTATTTGTGTCTAAGGACAAATACTTCCCTTCTCCGTGACAAGTCGTGTCGACTTCTAAGGTACGATCAGATCAATAGTTCGGGACGACGTT
>ULWR01038041.1_pt1 | contig 9234 bp, 9 predicted proteins | sample 1960531 | NCBI WGS metagenome assembly ULWR01 (sample SAMEA4835817, study PRJEB28245) | human gut metagenome | biome: gut microbiome; material: fecal sample | place: Denmark | collected 2008
TCTGTGCACACGGAGCCGGATTTGTTGTCAACTGGGACGAGGTCAAAGATTACATGCATCTGGAAAGCTGCCTGGGTGCGTCCAATGGAAAGCGGCGGATGGAGGCGATTGAAGCAGGCGCACGTTCCTCCGACGGACAGGGCGGAGGTTCTGTCGAGGAGATGTGGATTGGAACGGATGAGGTCGATGCGATTCTGGCGCGCACCTATCATGCCAATAAAAAGGAAGACGGCGGAAAACGCCGCTGGGGCGGAACCAGTAAACGACCAGTGCAACAGTACGGCGCGGGCGTGTATGGAGAGACGGCGCGGAGACAGGAAGCGGTGAGACAGAAGAGCGATTCGAAAGCCGGGACAGCTGGAGCTTCGACATTTGGAAATGTGGGAAAATCAGGAGGTTCCGTGGCTGGAAATGCAGGGGGATTTGAGCATGCAGGGAAAGCGCCGGAAAGTGGCAGACAGAGCAGCAGAACTGGCAGCTCCAAAGGAAAAATGGCATCAGCGGTTCGGGAATATCTGCTGGTAGATGGCTACAACATTATTTTCTCCTGGGACGAGTTAAATGAGCTGGCAAAGATCAACATTGACAGCGCCCGTGGTAAGCTGCTGGATATTCTATGCGATTATCAGGGAAGCCGCGGTATCGAGGTGATAGCGGTGTTCGATGCTTACCGGGTGCAGGGACACCGGACGGAGGTGACGGATTACCACAACATTCATGTAGTCTTTACGAAAGAGGCGGAGACAGCTGACCAGTACATCGAGAAATTTGCCCATGAAAATGGGCGGAAATATACGGTGATGGTAGCGACCTCCGACCGTCTGGAACAGATCATCATCCGTGGGCAGGGCTGCGGGCTGTATTCGGCGCGGGATTTTGAGGAAGAGGTAGACCGTGTGAAGAATCAGACACGTGAGCATACCAACCGACCGCATAGCGGACATAAAAATTATCTGCTAGATTCGGTGCCGGAGGAGGTGCTGCGGCAGGTGAAGAAGGACGAATAATGTATAAAAAGCGGATGTTCGTATAGATTACTCGAAGGCATGAATCAGATCCTTCTGCATAAATTTCATCAGTTCTGCTGCCGCAGGCGACTGCATTTCCCGTACGGGGGCGGCGATGCCGATCTCAAAGGACGGGGAAGTGTCGAGCGGCAGTGTCACAACCGGTCCATCCCATTGTCGGGATAAAATGCGGTTGATCAGGGTAACGCCCATTCCTGCGGCGACCATCGTCCATGCAGCCGGGACATCGGAAGTCGAGGCGCAGATATGGGGCATGATGTGGTGCTTTGCCAGAAGCCGGGAATTATCTGTTTCCATGTTGGGGTGAATGGAAATATAATTTTCATTGGCAAGATCCTGAAGCGGATAAATGCCCATCTCAACCGCCGGGTGTGACTGCGGAACCCAGATGCAGATTGTGTCCTCACAGAGTGGAATGAAGGTATCGATCCCATCGCGGCGGCTGATGATACAGAAATCAAGCGCCTGTTCCTGAAGCAGGCTGCACAGATGGGAGCTAAGAGTATCAACAATATCGAATACATATTGGTTGGAGATTACTACATCCCGGATCGGAAGCTTCCCAATGAGGAACGCCCTATCGGGAAATATGGGCGGATGCACCGAGAGTATCTGAAGGAGCACAATTCAATGATGTTCAATGATTTGGTTCTGGACGGCCAGCTCTGGACTTACCTTGCCGATTTGAACGAGCAGGCAGAGAACAGATTACAGTTTATTATTAAGCAGATGCAGGAAACGGAGAATGTAACGGACGAATTGAAAGAACAGAATCAGATGGCATGGGTACAAGCTATGAACAACATTTACAACCGGGCAGAAGAGATTGTGATTCATGAGTTGGTTATGTAATAAAGAGTAAAATAAGCAAGACTGGATGTTATTCTACGAGAGATTGCATCCAGTCTTTTTTGAAAAAAGCTTACTTTTTTGTATGTGAAATATTTTAATGCGAATTAATGCAAAATTTCACTTACAAATCTTGAATAAATGTGCGTAAAATTATTGCTTATTAAAGCACATCTGTTATAATAAATACATACACAGAAAGAAAATAAATGTGAGTGATTTTAAAAACGAAAGTTGGTGAACACGTGGATATTAGAACGATAGCAAAACAAGTTATTATAGAAAAGGATGGCATTGCCAAAGCAGCAGATTTTGTTCAGGCAGGAATTCATGCTGCTGATGTAGTAAACATGTGCAATGCCGGATACCTTGATCGCATTCGACACGGATATTATCAACTTGCTGAGGCGGATACATCTTCTGAAGAACAACTCATTGCAGCATTGATTCCAAAGGCAATTATTTGTGTGGAATCGGCTCTTTTTCATTATGGCTATAGTGACTTTGCACCTCGTAAATGGTCTATTGCTGTACCGAGATCTATGTCCCGGACAAAGCTGGATGTAGATGTACTGGCTTTGCAAACGTATTATGTTCAACCAGAAATATATGAGCTGGGGAGAGTAACGGATGATTTTTACGGGGTTAAGCTCTCCGTATATGATCGAGAGCGTACGATTTGTGATTGCTTCAAATATCGTTCAAGGCTTGATCATGAAATATTTAGTAAGGCATTGAACGCTTATGCAAAGGATGAGAAGAAAAATTTGCAAAATCTTTCCATATATGCCAAAAAACTAAGAGTGTACAAGAAGGTCAATGAATTGATGTCGGTTCTGTTGGAGGGCTGATATTGTTGTATCTGTGCTCATGTGGTTACCTGAATTATTTAAAAATTGTTTATGAGCATCTTATATAGAGAAAATAATGATAGGAATTATGTGAAAGCGAGACGATGAGTATGTTAATGAATACGGCTGAGTATATTTCCATTATTGAAAATATTAAGAGTGAAATTACTGCGGCACAATATCGTGCGGCAGTTCATGTAAATGCAGATATGCTGCTTCTTTATTATGATATTGGTTGCGTAATCAATGAACATAAATCATGGGGAAACAAGTTTATTGATAACCTTGCAGCAGATATTCGGATTGCTTTTCCAGAAAGCAAAGGATATTCTGTTCGTAATTTGAAGTATATGGCAAAATTCGCAGAGATTTATCCAGACCGAGAATTTGTGCAACAGGTTGTTGCACAAATTCCATGGGGTCACAATATAGTTCTTCTGGATAAGGTCGCTGATATGGATGAACGTAAATGGTATATTAAAAAGTCAGCGGAAAACGGCTGGTCTCGAAATGTTCTTGTCCATCAGATTGAAAGCAACTTGTATCAGAGACAGGTTCTGGCAGATAAAGTTACAAATTTTGATCACCGCTTACCGTCTCCGCAAAGTGAACTTGCGGTGCAGACAATGAAAGACCCATATGTATTTGATTTTATTCCTTTCCGGGAAGATATGCTCGAACGGGATATTGAGCAGGCACTTGTTAGGGATGTCACCAAGCTCCTTCTGGAGCTTGGAACAGGTTTTGCATTTCTGGGAAACCAGTATCACCTGAATGTAGGCGGCGATGATTTTTACATTGATTTGTTGTTCTATAACCTGAATCTTCGCTGTTATGTAGTTATCGAATTGAAAACCGGTGATTTCAAGCCGGAATATGCTGGTCAGCTAAACTTTTATCTGTCAGCCGTGGACGGCATTTTGAAAAAAGAGCAGGATAATCCGTCCATTGGTTTGCTTCTGTGCAAAAGCAAAAATAATGTGGTCGCAGAATATTCGCTCAAAGATATTTCAAAGCCGATTGGTGTAAGCGAATACAAAATAACCAGTAGTTTGCCGGATGCTCTGGAAAAGCAACTGCCATCTGTTGAAGATATTCAGAAACGGATTAAATAAACATAAGAAATCGTTAATGAATGGAGTTTGGCAAAATCTGTGCTGTCTAGAGCTGCGGGAATCACAGTATATGGTTATAGTGCTCCTGTTACGGATGTTGAAGCGGTGGAATTGATGAAATCAGCCAATCATTTAAGCCAGATGAAAGATATTGCTCCATTTACAATTATAAATTTGGCAAAAAATGAAGATGAGCAGAGAAAAAAATGGTCTGAATTTTATGATGTAAAAATGTTTTTATATTGTAATAAATTTGAGGAAACAATGTTGTGGAAAAATTCTAGAGTAAGTTTGGAAACTTTGTTTGATGCAATTCTTCAGCAACATCCGAGAAGTGAAGAAAAGTCATTCAAAAAATTTGCAACACTGGCAGAATTGCAAGAATTCTCTAAGATAATTACGGAGTTTGATATGTGTATTTAGAATCCTTAGTAGTAACTCATCCCTTTTACTACTAATTTTACTACTAATAGGTAGTAACAACATGCTCTATTCTGCTCTGATTTGCCACAATCTGTAATTCCAGAGCATATCACCATAATCCCGGAAACCCTTGCAAAACAGGGCATTTCGGGGCAAAACAAGGAGAAACAAAATTATGATAAAAGTACTTTTTGTTTGCCACGGCACTCCAGTTTTATGATAATGCATACCTTCGCAGACTGGGGCAACACGGGGCAGAATATGGCGGAAAGCCTTGGAATTACTACGGTTTCGACTACTAAGGCTCATGGACGGAATTGGGATAAAGGCAAAGGTATGGGGAGAAATCCTTAGTAGTAATGGACTACTAAGCGATGGCAGATATACAAGACTTTGAATACAATTCCGGCTAATTTGTGTAGTAATTAAACTGAATTGAGCGGGAAAAATAGCACAAACATAGCAACACTAAACAGAACTAATGTTCGAAATGAGATTGACTAGAATTTATAAGTATATTATAATATATTTAATGTTTAAGAAAATTTATATGTGGAGGTTTAGATATGAGTAGTATTAATACAGAGACAGAAACTGTTATAAAAAAAATTTTGCCATATATGAAGCGTAGAGGTTATGATATTGAAAAGGATTTTGATTTTGAAACTGCAGTAAATACAACAGATAGATATACGAAAGGCTATGTGGACATATTAGTTACATTAGGAAAACGTAATCCATTATTTTTGATTGAAGCGAAGAGAATAGGAAAGAATCTCACAAATAAAGATAGGGATCAGGCAATCTCGTATGCTAGATCAAAAGAAATTAAGGTGCCATTTGTTGTAGTAACAAATGGTAGAGATATTTATTGTTATAATACAAAAAATAAGGATAGAATTTTATGGGATGGAAAAAGATCTGATAAGATTCCAAGTCGGGCTCAAATTGAAAAAGTTGTTAAAAATTTGAGAATTAAACCTGATGAAATAAATATTAGTATTTCAAATGATGAATCATTACCTTTTAGACAAGGACTTCCATTAAGACAATTAAATGCATTGTTCGCAAAGGGGCACAATGTAATAAGAAAGATTGAAAAGGATGAGGATTTTGCTTTTGCCGATTTTTCAAAGTTACTTTTTTTAAAATTGTTAGAGGAAAAAAGTGATTTAGATGATTCTTTTCGTTTACCATACTCATATAGATTTTTTGAATTAGCAGAAACAACAATGAATAATGCAGATCAAGTAAAAAATGCTATTGAGAATATGATAACTCAAATTGTCAATAATACACCTTATGGAGATGTTCTTCAAGAACCATTAAGGTTACATAATCCGAAGACATTTCTTGTTTTGGTAAAAGATTTAGCTTCAGTTTCGTTTTGTGATTGTAGTGTGGATTCAAAAGGAGCGGCTTTTGAATATTATGTAAGAGCAACCTTAAAGGGAAAGAAACTTGGGCAATATTTTACACCACGAGAGGTTGTACAATTAATGACATATCTTGTAGGTGAGGATAAAATAATAAATTCGGTCATCAATAATAGTAAAATTAAAGTTTTAGATCCGGCTTGTGGAACAGGTGGTTTTTTAGTTTATTTAATGCAAGAGGCATTGAACAAATTAAAAATTAGAATGGAAAACAGGGAACTAACGAAAGAAAATTATGATGATTGCGTAAGAAGAATAAAGGAAGAAGTTTTTTATGGATCGGATGCTAATAGAGGTGTAGCGGCGTCTGCCAAGATGAATATGATTATTGCAGGTGATGGACATACTCATATTATACATGAGGATAGTTTATCTTTTAATGCTCAAAATTGGAATGTGAATAAACCTGACTGTAACCTTATTATGACGAATCCACCGTTTGGTACAGCAGAGGGAGACTCACTATCTAAAACAGATAAGCAACAATTTGCAGTTAGTACGACAAAAGGTCAATATTTGTTTTTGCAAAAGATGATAGATTCAACTGTAGCTGGGGGAGAGATTTGTACAGTTATTGATGAAGGTGTGTTAAATACTGGCAAGGGTATGGAATTGAGAAAATATATTCTTTCAAAATGTATTGTCAAAGCTATAGTGAATTTGCCATTAGAAACTTTCAAACCTAATAAGATAAATGTTAAATCAAGTATATTATATTTAATTAAAAGAGAAAATGAAGATGTAGATTTGGAGGAAAATTATAAAGTGACATTTTGTACAGTAGATTCATTAGGATACCTTGGATCTGGTGACAAAATAAGAGATTTTGATTTTGAGTTGTTTTTTTCGGAAATTAAGGAAAAAGTTTTAGATCAAACGATTTCAAATCATCGTAATGGTTATCATTGGAATGCTTTTGATATTTGGTCTGATAAAATAATTCAAGATGAGTATTATCGATTAGATTATAAGTATTGGGATCCAGATGTTATAAATAAGTATGAAAAATTGAAACAAGATAATTATCCAACAATAAAGTCGTTGAATTTGATTAATACTTCAAGAGGTATTAGTCCGAACTCTGATTGTTATGTTGATGAAAAAGATGGCTACGCGCTAGTTATCAAGGCTGGTAGCAGTATAAGTAGATTTGGTGAATTGATTATAGATTCAAATTCTGATTGGATTGAGAAGAATATATACGATGAGTATTTGCAGCGTGCAGAGGAATTAAATGAAAATCGTAATATAGTGAAAAATGGAGATGTTTTACTTGCTTCTACTGGTGATGGCACACTTGGAAAATGTTGTGTGTATGATAAGAAATTTCCTGCAATTGCAGATGGACATGTTACAATTATTCGAGTGGACAAAAAAGTAATAGATCCTTATTATCTTGCAGATTATTTGCGATGTGGTTTTGGCGCAAGCCAGATTAATCGTTTATATTCTGGTTCGACTGGATTAATTGAATTAACTCCAGAACAAGTGGATGTAATATTAATTGATATAATGCTTGATAAGGAGGGAGTTGATATTCAGAAAAAGAAATCAAAATCAATAAGGAATATTGAAAAAAAATATCAGAAACAAATTGAAAAAGCAGAAAAAACATTAATTGGTATAGAAGATGTATGGGAAGAAACCGATTAAATTACTTTACTATTTGTGCGAATTTTCGCAAAATTAAACAGGGGGGATATCCACCAAGGTCGGTTGATGTGAAAATATCCGCTGAATATCATTGCTAAAGCCAATCTTGTTTTGCCAGATAGTACCGAAATACGCAGAAAAAACGTGTAAAAAACAGCATAAAAAGTACAGTTTTTCTGCATACATTTTGGCAGAAATATAATCCGAATTGTCTTGCTATTCTGTGCCATCAGAGTGATATATGTACTACCGAATAAAGAAAGGCGGGTACATATTATGAAGAATGAAATCAGATTTACATTGAAATCGAGGCAGAGACCGAAGCTGGCACAGGAGATTGGAAACATACTTGGGACAGCACCGCATTATGAACGGGTACCAAGCTGTGCATATGATATTGCAGGATACCGACTGGACAAAGAGGGTATATTGCATATCCCTGATGGAACAGAAAAAGAAATAGTGGAAGACCTGATTCGGCAGTTACGGGAACATGGGTTTCAGGACGATATGGAAATAACGGAAGAAGTGCCAGTGCAACAGGATAAGCTGACAATAGCGATTCCGAAAGAGAGCCTTACGGATACGGCATTGGAAAATTTACAGAAGATCATAGCAAATAAGCAGATGCTTTTTCAACGTGCATTTCGGACGGACAGCACAGAAGTTGAAATTACAGAGGAAAAAATAAACTTCACATGGTTTCCATACACAACGGATAGCGATGAGATTGCAGCCTACACACAATTTATCTCAAGGCTGTGTGACATGGCAAGAGATGCAAAAAGGGTATCATCAAAGCCGACCGAAACGGACAATGACAAATACGCTTTCAGATGTTTTCTGCTCAGACTTGGATTTATCGGAAAAGAGTATACGACAGCGAGAAAGATTCTGCCTAGAAATCTTACGGGAAATTCAGCATTTAGAAGCGTAAAATAAAGAATGAGGGTATTGACTCATGCAGCAGTCAATACCCTCATTCTTTATTTTTTTATAGTTATCTGCACTGCCATATTAGAAACATCCTGTAGAGTATTTTGTTCTTTGCAACGTTGTGCTTCGGATTTGATAAGGTTTTCAACATCTTTCTGCCCGAAGGAATCAAGAGAAAGATACAATTTAATAAGATCAGTATAAACGGATTCCAGTTCCCAGCGTCCCAGCTGTTCTATATCATCATCTGACAATTTGGCTGATGATGAATCGTTGGATTTCCCAAGTATATAATCCGTACGCACATCAAATAAATCAGAAAGTCTGATTAAGGTTTCAAAATCCGGGGTACGTTTACCAGTCTCCCACATAGCAACAGTTCCTTTGGAAACACCAAGGGTTTCTGCAAGTGAAACCTGCGTATATCCACATTTTTTCCGTAGTGATTTCAGACGTTCATCAAACATAAGCACACCTCCCATGTGAGAATAATATCACTAACTGTTGGAAAATACAAGCGATTTTAAATAATTATAGATATTTATATCATAAAATGTGAGATTGTAGATTGACATAGGTAACAATATGTGATATATATAAAATATAAAATCTCACAATGAGTGAGAAAACAACAGCGGATGTCATACAAAATGTTTCCCGCAAATAATGGGATAATTGGATTTTCATACGAGAGAAGGTGATTAAGATTAAGGACAGGAAGAAACAGCGGTTGAATCGCAGATTAAAGCACAAGGAAGAACTTCTTGACAAGAAGAATGACTTAGGTGTTAAGGATCTGACAGCATATAATGCCGTTAAGCAAATGGTAACTAATGGAAAAGCATCAATAGTATGGAGATAGACCGCCGGGAAACTGGCGGTATTTCATTACCCTAAAGAAAGGAGCAACATCTTATGGAGAAAACAACTATGAGTGTGCAGG
>ULWR01009899.1_pt1 | contig 9222 bp, 5 predicted proteins | sample 1960531 | NCBI WGS metagenome assembly ULWR01 (sample SAMEA4835817, study PRJEB28245) | human gut metagenome | biome: gut microbiome; material: fecal sample | place: Denmark | collected 2008
CGCCTGCGGCGGTTTTCTGCTTATTTATATAAGAATATCATATTTTTGACCGAAACGGTAAGCGCTTCTTTTATTTTCGGCATTTCGCGCATAGGCAGGCGATTCTGTTTTGTCTATATTTTACAACCAAATCGCAGACAATTCTGGGCTCAATCCAATGCCCCATTCAAGCCTTCCAATCAGCTTTATGCACTCTCATAGCCATGTACGCACCTACATTACATCTGCCATTATTCAGCTTCTGCCGCTCTCGCCTCCACTTCTCTCTTCTGTACATCGCCCGGAGCCTGCTCGTAGCGGCTGAACTCATAGGAGAATTCACCGATACCGCCGGTCATGGAACGAAGGTCGGTGTTATAACCAAACAGCTCGGACATCGGGATATCTGCCTCGATGATCTGTTTGCCGTGATGGTTGGAGTTCATACCGAGAACACGACCTCTTCTGCGGTTCAGATCGCCCATAACGTCGCCGGTGAATTTATCCGGAACGGTTACTTTCAGAGATGCGATCGGCTCAAGGAGAACTGGATTCGCTTCCATGAACGCTTTCTTGAATGCCAGCGTCGCTGCCATCTTGAATGCCATCTCGGAGGAGTCAACCGGATGATAGGAACCATCTAACAGGGTTGCTTTCACACCGACAACCGGATATCCAGCCAACGGCCCCTTCTGTACGCATTCCTGAACACCTTTCTCAACTGCCGGGAAGTAGTTCTTTGGAACGGCACCGCCAAATACCTTCTCTTCGAATACATATGGTGTCTCCAGATCGCCGGACGGCTCGAAGGACATCTTAACATCGCCGTACTGTCCATGTCCACCAGACTGTTTCTTATATTTGCCCTGTGCTTCTACTTTCTTGCGAAGTGTCTCGCGGAATGCAAATTTCGGTTTGCTGAGCACAATGTCTACTTTATATCTTGCCTGCAGCTTGCTGACAACGACTTCGAGCTGCTGCTCGCCGATGCCGTAAAGTAAGGTCTGACGGTTCTCGGTATCGCTGACGCTTCTGAGTGTCAGATCTTCGTCCATCATCTTCGCCAGTGCACTGGAGATCTTGTCCTCATCGCCTTTGGTCTTAGCCGCGTATGCCATGTAGGTATACGGGGTAGAAATCTTCGGTTTGTGGTATACAATCGGAGCCGTGCGGACTGCGATGGTATCGCCGGTCTGAGTAACGTTTAATTTGGCAACCGCGCCGATATCGCCCGCCTTTAATTCCGGAACCTCGATGACATCCTTGCCGCGGAGAACATATACTTTCTGAACTTTCTCTTCAGCGTCTTTGTTTACATTGTAGATAAGGGTATCTGGTTTTAAGGTACCGGTACAAATCTTCATCAGGGAGTATTTGCCGATGAACGGGTCAACCACAGTCTTGAAAACACGTGCCGACAGGGATACATCGTCATTATATTTAGCGGTAAAGCGCTCTGCGGTCGATACATCGACACCGACACACTCGAACTTGTCCGGTGACGGGAAGTATTTATCGATCGCCTGCAGCAAATATGCGAAGCCCTGTGCATTGATGCCGGAACCCATCATAACCGGAACGATGTTGCCCTCACTTACGTGTTCGCGCAGCGCCTGTGCGATCTCTTCCTGTGTAAATTCTTCACCGGAGAAATAGCGCTCCATATATTCTTCACTCGTCTCTGCCACCGCCTCGATCAGCGCATCACGGATGATGCCGAGGTTCTTCTTGGTGTACTCCGGAATCTCGCATTTCTCATATTCGCTTAAATGAGTGAAACGGCGACCTTCCATCTTTACCGCATTGACAAAGCCGACAAATTTTTCATTTTCACGGATCGGCACCTGGAACGGCGCGATCTTACGGCCAAACTGTTTCTCCAGTTTTAAGATCAGCTCACGGAAGCTTGCCTGATCGTCATCCATGTTGGTAACGAAGAACAGGCGCGGCAGGTTGTACTCTTCACAGAGTTCCCATGCCTTCTCGGTTCCGACTTCGATGCCAGCCTTGCAGTTTACAACGATGATTGCTGCATCTGCTACACTGATAGCTTCCTCTACTTCTCCCACAAAATCAAAATAGCCAGGGGTATCTAACAGGTTAATCTTGATCGGTCCATCTTCTCCCTGATACTCCAACGGGATCAGCGTGGTGGAGATAGAGAACTGTCTCTTGATTTCTTCTTTATCATAATCGCTGATGGTGGTTCCTTCCGGAACTTTTCCCATTCTCTTGGTAGTACCTGTTACCAGTGCCAGCGCCTCTGCTACCGTTGTCTTGCCGGCACCGCCGTGCCCCAGTAACACCACATTGCGGATTTGTTTTGTCCCATACACGTTCATAGTTAAGTCCTCCCGTCTATTTATTTTGATGTTTTCTTCTTGTATTTTAACCTCTGTTCATATTGTACAAGAAAATAGAGAAAATTTCAAGTAAAACAACACCTTTATACAAAATTTATTCGTTTTATTTTGAAAAGCATTGAAAATGCGACAATTTCCCTGTTCAAAGGCGGTGAAATCAATCGCATTTTCGCAAATTTAGTAATAAACAGATGTAAAAAATTTTCTTTTTCACTTCAACGCGTAAAATCGTTGACAAGTGACTTGTTCTATTCTACAATAATTTCTAGTTTCATTTTTTTACTATACTACTTATGAAAGAGAGCGTAATTGCTATGAATACACCGATTAATCATCTTACCGCCGGTTTCATCGGACTCGGTCTGATCGGCGGCTCTATCGCCAGAGGTTTGAAACGCAGCGCCCCGGATATTCGGATCATGGCTTATATGCGGACCCGCAAAAAATTGGAACAGGCACATGCAGACGGCATTGTTGACCTGATTCTGGACGGCGTGGACGAGCATTTAAGCGAGTGCGACATCATTTTCCTGTGCACACCGGTTGAATTTAATGAATCCTATCTGCGCCAGATCCGGCCGTTCTTAAAGGAAGGCGCGGTTGTGACTGACGTCGGAAGCACCAAGACCAGCATTCATGAGACCGTTGCCGCGCTTGGCATGGAAAGCTGCTTCGTCGGCGGACACCCGATGGCTGGCTCGGAAAAGACCGGCTACGAGAGTTCAACCGACCATTTGCTGGAAAATGCATACTATATCATTACCCCGACACCGCACACCCCAGCTTCCCACACTGACCGTATGGTGGATGTGGCAAAGGCGATCGGTGCGCTGCCCCTGGTGCTGGATTACCATCGTCATGATTTCATTGTCGCGGCGATCAGCCATCTGCCGCACCTCATCGCCTCCAGCCTGGTCAACCTGGTACACGACTGCGACAGCGAGGATCAGATGATGAAACGGCTGGCTGCCGGAGGTTTCAAGGATATCACCCGTATTGCCTCCTCTTCTCCGGTCATGTGGGAACAGATCTGCATGACGAACACAGGCAATATCACTGAGGTGCTGGATCGCTACATTGATTCCCTGACGACATTGCGGGAAGAACTGTCCGACCACCAGTCTAGAGCCATCTACCAGCTGTTTGAGTCCTCCCGCGACTACCGGAATTCGTTTGCAGAAACTCCAAAAGGATCGATACAGCCGGAATACACCTTCTCCGCCGACGTGGTGGACGAGCCAGGTGCTATCTCCATCATTTCCTCGATCCTCTCCGGTAAAGGAATCAGTATCAAAAATATCGGCATCAGCCACAACCGTGAGCATGGCGAGGGCGCGCTGCGGATCAGCTTCTACGACAAGGCTTCGATGGAAGCGGCGTGGGCGCGTTTGAAGAAATACAATTACACGCTGTTCGCGTAGACTGCAATGTATGTTTCAAACTTAACTTTCAACATTAATGTTTAGGCAGGTACAACTATGAACTCAATGAAATTTACCCATACATCTTCTCTCCGGGGCGAACTGACCGTTCCGGGAGACAAGTCCATCTCCCACCGCAGCGTCATGTTCGGCGCTCTTGCGGACGGACTGACCGAAATTCACGGCTTCCTGCAGGGCGCAGACTGTCTCTCCACGATCTCCTGTTTTTCCAAAATGGGAATCTCGATCGAAAATCAGGGCGAGACCGTTCTCGTCCACGGACGTGGACTGCACGGGCTGACTGCCCCAGACTCCGTTTTAGACTGCGGCAACAGCGGCACCACAACGCGCCTGATCTCCGGCATTCTCTCGTCCCAGAAATTTGACACAACACTGACCGGCGACGCTTCCATCCAGAAACGCCCGATGAAGCGCATCATCGATCCTCTCTCCCAGATGGGCGCAAAGATCGAGAGTGTCAATGGAAATGGCTGCGCGCCGCTCCATATCACCGGCTCACCGCTGCACGGCATCCATTATAATTCTCCGGTTGCCTCCGCCCAGGTCAAATCCTCGATTCTGCTGGCAGGTCTGTATGCCGACGGAGAAACCCGCGTGACCGAACCGTACATCTCCCGCGATCACAGTGAACGGATGCTGTCCGCATTCGGCGCAGACATCCACACAGAAGGAACCACCGCGATTTTACAGCCGGCAAAACAGCTCTATGGACAGAAAATTCAGGTTCCGGGCGATATCTCCTCCGCTGCCTTTTTTATCGCAGCCGGACTCATCGTACCGGATTCAGAAATCTTAATTAAAAATGTCGGTATCAACCCGACCCGCGACGGCATCCTGCGCGTCTGCAAGGCGATGAACGCGGACGTCGAACTTCTCAATGTAAACACCGCCTCCGGCGAACCGACCGCCGACCTGCTCGTCCGCTCCGGTAAGCTGACTGGAACCGCGATCGAGGGTGCGATCATCCCGACTCTCATCGACGAGCTTCCGGTGATCGCTGCGATGGCGTGCTATGCCGAGGGAACCACCGTCATACGCGATGCCGCGGAACTGAAGGTAAAAGAGTCAAACCGCATTGCTGTCATGGTAGAGAATTTAACCGCTATGGGCGCGGATGTGACCGAGACCGAGGATGGCATGATCATCCATGGCGGCAAGCCGCTACACGGTGCTGTGATCGACAGCAAGAAGGATCACCGCATCGCCATGACCTTCGCCGTTGCCGCACTCGGCGCTTCCGGCGAGACCGAAATTCTGGATGCAGACTGCGTGAACATCTCCTATCCGGGATTCTATGGGGATCTGGAACGGCTGTGTAAATAAAATGTGACTATGCATATTTGAGACAAAAAGGGCAGGAAAAGCTTCAAATCGCTTTCCTGCCCTTTTCTTTTGTCCTACTGCCCATATTTCGCAAAATACCGATCCAGCACCTGTCTTGCGATCGGCGCAGCGACCGCACCGCCGGAACCAGACTCTTCTGCCAGCACGCAGATCGCCACCTTCGGCTTGTCTGCCGGAGCGAAACCGACAAACCAGGAATGTGTCTCCTTACCTGCCTCAAACTCGGCGGAACCGGTTTTTCCGGCCACCGTATAGGATGCCCCCCGCATCGCGGAACCCGTACCAATCTCGACCACCTGGCTCATGAGATGCGTCAGAAACTGTGCGTCATTCGCAGACATCAGGGTTCCATAGGCGGACGGAAGGAACTTCTTGACCGTCTGACCACCCACATTTTCAACATGATCGATCATATATGGCTTCATCAGCGTGCCGCCGTTGGCGATCGCCGATACGATCATCAGGTTATGCAGCGGCGTAATCTGGGTTTTTCCCTGTCCGATCGCGGTCTGAAGCTTTTCCCAGTCATCCGAACTGCCGTCGAGCGAAAACGTGCTCTGGTTGTACGGAAGTGTGTACGGAAGCTCCGAATTAAAGAGCATCTGATTTGCCAGCGCCCGGAATTTTTCTGAATTAATCTGCATTCCAATCTCCGCAAACGCACCGTTGCAGGAATTGGCAAATGCCTGAATCAGGTTCTGCGCCCCGTGTGCCGTCCCGTGGTAACATTTAATCGTATAATCGCCATTCTGGTAAGAGCCATTACAATTATACACATAGTCCTGCCAGGTATTCGGGTTCTCTTTCATATATTCCAGCACCGTCAGCATCTTGAACGTCGATCCCGGCGGATATAAGCCCTGCGTCGCGCGGTTGACTAACTGCGCCTTCGTATTGTCCGGCGATATCAACTCTGCCCAGCGCTCATCGACGAGATTCGCATTGAAATTCGGCTGGGAAACCATCGTTAAAATCTTTCCCGTATCCGGTTCCATGACAATCACCGCGCCCCGGTGTTTTCCGATCGCGTCAGATGCCGTCTGTTGCAGATCCACATCGAGCGTCGTAATCACATTGTCGCCCAGATTTTTCTTCCCCTGAAATTCATTGATCGTTTTCTCAATCAGATTCACATGGGAGGAAAGCAGGTAGAAATTCGCCAGCGACTCCAGACCTGTTTTTCCATTTTTGCCGGAATATCCGACCGAATGGACAAACAGATAATCATACGGATAATAGCGTTTCTCGCTTCCGTCACTTGCAACGTTCGTCTGCGCCAGCACCGTTTTATCATTGCTCATAATCGAACCGCGGGTCACCCGGTCTGAGAGGAGATCGAGTCTCGCATTATAAGAGCTGCCGATCACATTTTCACTCTTAAACTGGATAAACCAGCCAAAATAAACAGCCATCGCGATAAAGAGCGCCGCAATCCCATAGGTCAGCCACAGAATATGACGGTTTGAACGCGCTCTCGCATTTTCAGTTCTTTCCATTTCATCCTTCTGCCTCATCAAACTGCTGCTCCTCCTCTTCTTCCTCATTCCGTTTCAGGACATATAGTCCCTGTATCACGCCAAACAGGATAAATGTGCTGAGAATCGAACTGCCTCCATAACTGACAAGCGGCAGCGTCACGCCGGTGGACGGAATAAACTTGGTCACGCCGCCGATCGTCAGGAACACCTGCACCACATACTCAATTCCCAGACCAAACGCGATCAGCTTGTAAAATAATGCCTGCATCCGGGTCGCAATCAGCATGAACTGCATGAAGCAGCCCAGACAGATCAGGAGAATACAGAGCGCATAGATGCCGCCCAGCTCCTCCGAGATCGCCGCGAAAATGAAGTCCTTCTCGACAACCGGGATCTTCTTCGGCATCCCCTGGTAAAGTCCCATGCCAAACCAGCCGCCTGTGCCGATCGCAAAGAGCGCCTGCGTAACCTGATATCCTTTTCCTGCGATGTCACTCCACGGATCCTGCCATGCTTCCACGCGGACACGCACATGCGAAAACAGCGTATACGCCAGCATCGCAGCCGCACAGCCGCTTCCAAGACCGCCTGCCAGATACAGCCAGTTGGAGGTTGCAATAAACAGCATCAGGACATAGGCGAGGAAAAAAATCAGCGCACTTCCCAGATCCTTGGATAACACCAGAATCAACACGTGCGCCGCCGCCACGCCGGTCGTGATCGCCACATTTTTAAACTCCGTTGAACGGTAAAACATCGTCGCCACGAAGAATACAAAGCTGATCTTAACAAACTCGGACGGCTGGAACGAAAATCCGCCGATACTGATCGAAAGCTGCGCGCCGAAGCTGGTATTGCCGATCACACAGACAACCAGCAGCAGCGCCAGACCTATCAGGCCGTACACCCACGGTATCTTAGCGAGCTGCCAGGTTCTATCTATCACATATGGTATAATCATTGTGATAACCGCCGCAACTGCCATGATGATAAACTGGCGGACCGCCTTGTCCATCGAGATGCGCGTCAGCATGATAAAACTGGTGCACAGAAGCATACACGTGTTGTTCAGCAACAGTCTCGACGCATTCCGGTAAAACAGCCGGTATAAGAGCTGGTACAGGACAAAAAAGACAAGCTGCGCGCCGAAAAACAGCACAACTGCCTCATCCTCGGTTTGTAGATAAATGATCGTACCCGACAGAAGAAATATCAAAAACAGCGGTACATTCTGCAGACGACAGAGCCGGAGTTTCGACTCGTCATCCGGCAGTGAAAAAAAGCGGAAATTGTAATATGTATAAATCAGTATCAGCAATATCATCAGATACCTGGACATCGTTGTCACAAGATTTATCATGGTGATCCTCCTTTTCATGTGTACCCGGAAGATTCCCGGTACACACGCTACTCTACGCCCCTCTTAAAATGACCTCTTGTAAATTCGCCCTCCAGTTCCACCGGTTCCTGATGGAGGAAGGTCTTCACGTAGGCATCCAGCACTTCCCCGGTCTGTGCCGCACTCTCCGACGTAAATGCCAGACGCAGCACCTCCGGCTGAAGGCGGTCTATCTGCTTTTTATCCTTCAAAAGCGACAGGGGGCTGGAATTGTAGATCGTATTGCAACAGAAACGGCACTGGTTCCTTACCGGAAATACCTTCTTTTTGCGATCCCGCAGATACAGATATTCCGGACATTTACTGCATCCTTCCACTGTTTTCCGGATGCACTGGGCGGTTACCATGACCGGGATCGAACCATATACGAGAAGTTCCCGTTCCCGGCTGTCGCGCGCCTCCAACTCCCGGCTGTTGAGCTCGACCGGAAGGGTAAAACGCATCGAAAGCTCCGGCGCCATCTCCCGCACAAAATCCTCCGCCCAGTGATTCATCGTATAAATACCATAATCCATCACAAGCGGGATGGAAATCTTCCACTCGCGCACCAGTTCCAGCTCTTCCCATGCCCGGATGACAAGACCGTCAAATCCCGCCGATTCCAGCCTGGAACGATGTGTTTCAAAATATTCCTTTGCCCGATCGCGGAAAATATGCGGCATTACCAAAAGACACTGCTTGTCTGCCTCATGGCAGCGCGATACCCATTCGTTCCACTGTTCGGCGCCAAATTCAGCGCTATCCAGATAGATGGCGCCGACTTCCGGTACGGATAACGCCACTTTTAACTGTGCCGGGTGTTCGACCGAAACGTGGATGTGGTACAGAGCTGTTTTATTCCCTTTTTTATTCTCAAACAGCGTTTTCTGGCTCTGTACAGGTAAACCCGCTGTGAGTTCAACGTCCTGAGCCGGGCTGGTTTTTTCTGATTCCGAACCTGTCTGGTTATTTTCTTCCAGATTCTTTTCTTCCGGATTTTGCCATCCTTGTCCTGTCCCGCACGCCCTATTTTCCGGTATCTCCCGACGGTATGGACGCAGTATCTCCTCGGTCAGCTGCTCAAACGCAGAGCGGCGGAGTTCATTTAACTCCTGCACCGGCACAAAGGGGCTGCCGCCTGTCTCCACTTCCAGATTTTCAAAATAATACGGCGTATTTCCCGTTTTTCCGAGCTGTTTCTCAATCCGTTCCTTGCTCATCGGCTGTTTCACTGCCGT
>ULWR01030554.1_pt1 | contig 9138 bp, 6 predicted proteins | sample 1960531 | NCBI WGS metagenome assembly ULWR01 (sample SAMEA4835817, study PRJEB28245) | human gut metagenome | biome: gut microbiome; material: fecal sample | place: Denmark | collected 2008
ACTGGCATCATTTAAAATATCATGAGGAACACCTATTGCATCTAAACATTGATAAGAAAAGAATAAACCAAAAAGCATCATGATAATTCCACTAACAATAGCAAGCATATATGAAGTATGGACTGCTTGATGTATCTTATCTTTATTATGAGCTCCATAATATTGAGCAATAACAACAGAAGCTCCAGTTGATAAACCAACATAGAAGTTAACAACTAAGTTTGTCAAATTCCCTGTTGAACCAACAGCAGCAAGAGCATTTGTCCCACAAGCTTGACCAACAATAATGGTATCAACGGTATTATATAGTTGTTGAAAAAAGCTCCCAATTAATATTGGAAAAAAGAAAAAAAGTAATTGTTTCCAAATAACTCCTTTCGTAAAATCTTGTGTTTTATTCATAGATTACCCTCCCTATAATAAAAAACACCCAAAGGTGCATTGTTTGAAATAATGGTATCACATAATTTTTGACAAAACAACCAAAGAAGAAACATCAAAAAGTTAAATCAAGTTCATATTTCTTCTTTATGATATAGACGAAAGGAGGAACAAGAAATTACTTAAACAAAACTTAATCATAAATTTCTCTTTTTAAAAAAAGATAATAATAGATTAAAAAACAGATTCTCCCCCTCCCTTTTGAATCTGTTTTTTGTTGTTTCTATATAATGAAAATGATAAGGTAGATAGAGAGAGGTACAAATCTATGTTATTTAAAGATAAATTAAAAGAACCTGTTATTTATAAAGGGAGTAATAAGGCAATAAATGAACTAAATCAAATACAAGAATATTTAAAAACACATACAAGTAAAGAATTAGAAAAGAAAGCAAGACTTATTCAGTATGGTATTGAAGGAGAAGAGAATATTTTATTTGAATTAAAGAATAGTCATTTTCCAATGTATGTTTTACATGATATTTATATGGTAGATCATGATTTGAGTGCGCAAATTGATTATATAATTATTACGCCATCGATGGTTTATTTTATAGAATGTAAAAATCTTATAGGGACAATCACGATAGATTCTATGGGAAATTTTACAAGAGAGTATAATTATAATGGGAAAATAATTAAAGAAGGTATTTATTCACCCATAACACAAAATCAAAGACATTTAGAGTTATATAAAATGTTACGTGAAAAGGATAAAGGATCAGTAATGAAATTTCTTTATAATGAGACCTTTTCAAGTGGTTTTAAATCACTTGTTGTCCTTGCTAATCCAAAGTCTATCTTAAAAAGTCGTTATGCTCCTAAAGAAATAAAAGAAAAAGTTATTAAAGCAGACCAACTGATAGATTATATAAAGAAGCATGAACAAAGTGCTTTTAGAAATCAAAAAGATATGATTGCTATGGCTGATGGACTTTTATCTTATCATCAAAAACAAGAAATACCACCAATTCAAGAAGAAAATACATTTGAAAGTATAGCAATTAATAATGATGATCATTTAATTGAATCATTAAAAAAATATCGTATGAATAAAGCGCAAGAAAAGAATTTACCACCTTATTATATATTTAATGATATTACTTTAAATGAAATCGTTGCTTATAAACCAACAACAATAGAAGAACTCCTTTCGATAAAAGGATTTGGACCAAAGAAATGTGATTGGTATGGAGAAGATATTTTAGACATAATAAGAAGTTTGTAAAAAACTTCTTATTAATCACATGATTTTCGACAAAACAACCAAAAAAGAAACATGAAAAAGTAAAATAAAGTTCATATTTCTTCTTTATGATAATAGACGAAAGGAGGAACAAGAACTTACTTAAACAAAACTTAATCATAAATTTCCCTTTTTAAAAAAAGATAATAATAGATTAAAAAACAGATTCTCCCCCTCCCTTTTGAATCTGTTTTTTGTGCAGAATATATAAACAACATTCATTGATTATGATACAATAATTAAAAGAACATTTTGAATATGAAAGTAAATTAAAATGAAAGAATTTTTGTATGTATAAAATATTAAAAAGATACAAAAATTGCAAATTCTAATGACTATAATAGGAAATGTTAATAAGAGAAAATGATGAAGTTAGAGTTTTAAACATGATATTATTTTCAAGATGGGAGAAAAAATTATGAGTAAAAAAACAGTTCAAAAAAGTAAAAAAACAACAACAAGAACGAATAAAAAAAGAACATCAGGTGTAAAGGCCAATACGGTTGTTGAACCAACACCAATCACAAGTGAAAAGACAACTGATGTTAAACCAGCAGAAGTGCCTAAAAAAACTGCTACTGTTCAACCAAAAGAAACAAGTGAAAAAGTTGTTGCTGCTGAATCAGCACCAGCTGTAAAAACAGCGCCTGCTAAGAAAGCAACTACTAAAAAGGCTACAGCTGCTAAATCAACAACAGCTACAAGTAAAAAGGCAGCTACTGCAAAATCAGAAACAACAACAACTAAAAAAACAGCTTCTACTAAGAAAGCAACTACTAAAAAGACAACAACTGTTAAATCAACAACAGCTACAAGTAAAAAAACAACTACTGCTAAACCAAAATCTGTAAAAAGTGAAACACCTGTTGAGGCTAAACCAACAGAAGTTATTCAAGAAGTTCCTGTTGAAAAACCTCAACCAATTGATTTAGGACCACGTAGAAGTGTTGCTTTTATTGGTTCAGAATGTTATCCATTTGTAAAAACGGGTGGATTAGGGGACGTTATGTCAGCTCTTCCCAAGAGTTTAGCTAAATTAAATATGGATGTTAAAGTTATTATTCCTAGATATAAATGTATTCCTCAAAAGTTCCAAGAAAAGATGGAATATAAAGGATCATTTTATATGGATTTATGCGCAGATGGAAAACAATATTATGTAGGTATTATGGAATATCAAGAAGATGGTGTTGTTTATGATTTTATCGATAATGATGAATTCTTCTCATGGGGTAATCCATATACTAATCTTATCGATGATATTCCTAAGTTCTGTTATTTTAGTAAAGCAGCTCTTGCAGCACTTAATTATTTAAATTGGACACCTGATATTGTACATTGTCATGATTGGCAAGCAGCTTTAGTTCCTCTTTATTTAAGAACAATCTTTAAAGATACAAATGTAGGACGTGCAGGTTCTGTTCTTACAATTCATAACTTAAGATTCCAAGGTATCTATGATCGAAAAACAATTCAATATTGGTCTGATCTTCCTGATTATGTCTTCAATAAAGATTGTATGACACAAAATTGGTTAGATGCGAATATGTTAAAAGGTGGTATCACTTATTGTAATAAATTAACAACAGTAAGTAATACGTATGCTGGAGAAATTCAAACAGAAGAATATGGTGAAGGTCTTGAAGAACATTTAAGATATCATAGTAGTAAGATTTTAGGAATTGTTAATGGTATTGATACGGATATTTGGAACCCAGCAACAGATAAACTTTTAGCTGCTCAATATGATAGTCAATCTGTTATCAAGAATAAAAAAGTAAATAAAAAAGCACTTCAAGAATCATTAGGATTAGAAGTTGATGATCATAAAATTGTCATTGGACTTATTTCACGTCTTACAAATCAAAAAGGTCTTGATCTTGTCAATGATGTTATTCCAAGTATTATGGATGAACATACACAAGTTGTTGTTTTAGGTACAGGAGATACGATGTATGAAGATGCTTTCCGTTATTATGAAAATAAATATAAAGGAAACTTCTGTGCATATATTGCTTACAATGAAAACGTCGCTCACAATATTTATGCAGGATGTGATGCTTTACTAGTACCATCAAGATTTGAACCATGTGGACTTACACAACTTATTAGTATGAGATATGGTTCTATCCCAATTGTAAGAGAAACGGGTGGACTTAAAGATACTGTTCAATCTTATAATCTATTTGATAATACAGGTAATGGTTTTACATTTGATCGTTATGAAAGTGGACTTCTTTATGATGCAATCAATCGTGCTAAAACACTTTATTTTGAAAATAGAAAATATTGGGATGAAATGGTTGTTCGTGATATGAATAAAGATGTTTCTTGGCAACAAAGCGCAAAACAATACAAAGATATGTATGTAGAATTAACACCAAAATATTAAAGCAATTTAAAAATGCAATGTTATTTAACGTTGCATTTTTTTATCCCATAATTTTTGACAAAACAACCAAGAAAGAAACAAGAAAAAGTTAAATAAAGTTCATATTTGTAACTTATGATAATAGACGAAAGGAGGAACAAGAACTTACTTAAACTCAAAACTTAATTATAAATTTTCCCTTTAAAAAAATACTAATAGATAATAGTAAAAAGCAGATCTTTTCCCTTCCCTTGGATCTGTTTTTTTTGTTGTAACATTATTTATTAAATTGTAACAATATAAATGTTACAATTTAATAAATAATGTTACAATGGGTGATAAAAATGAATGAAATAATAAATATTAAAGATTATTTAAAAGAAAATTTTGATAAAGAAACAAAAATAATAGAAATAAAAATATTCCTATTTATTTAAAACGAAAATATTCAATGTACCAAACAATGATATGTGATAAAGAATGCTTATTACTTATCTCAAAAGATAATAAAATTCTTATAAAAAAATTATCAAAACATATTGAACAATTTAATGCTTTAGGGTACGAACATATTGTTTTTTGCTTCAAAAATATTAATACAGAACAGAGAAAAAGATTATTAGATTATAAAATAGCGTATATTATTCCCTATATTCAAATATATCTTCCATTTATCTATTTGAGTATCAATGAAAAATATAAAAAAGAAATAACTATCAACACTTTTTCGCCGTCAACACAACTTGTATATATAGAAATTCTGTTAAATCAATCAGAAAATATAGAAATCAATGAGATTATTCAAAAAACAAAACTATCAAGAATGACAATTAATAGAGCTATGAGAGAATTGATTCAACTAGGAGTTGTTAATACAAGTAGGAAAAATACGAGAAAGGAGTATAAACGTTTAGAAAAAGAAAAATATTGGTCTATTGGGAAAGAATATTTAAGATCACCTGTAAAAAACGCTATTTGGATTAATCAAGAAAAGATAGACGAAGCTTATGCAGGGGATAGTGCATTAGAACATCTTACAATGATGAATGCTGTTGAATATAAGGTTTATGCAATTGATAAAAGAAATATTGATAAATATATTTCTAATGAAATACCTGAACAAAGTCAAAATTGTTGTAAGGTTGAAATTTGGAATTATGATCCTCGATTATTTGCAGATGAAAATAATAATGTTGATATTATTTCTTTATATTCTAGTTTTATGAATTTTGATGATGAAAGAGTTCATATTGAACTAGAGGAATTAATGGAGGAATATTTAAATGATAGGATTAGAGAAGTTTAAAAATCATTTTAAAGGTTTTGAAGATTATTACGTGATTATTGGTGGTACAGCGTGTACTGTTTTATTTGAAAACTATGGTGTGTCCTTTAGGGCAACCAAAGATATTGATATGGTTGTTCTTATGGAAAATATAGATGTTGATTTTACTAGAAGATTTTGGAGTTTTATTCAAGAAGCACACTATAAATCAGTTTATGAATGTAATCAAGATAAAAAACTCTATCGGTTTACAAATCCTAAAAGTGAATTATATCCAAAGATGATAGAATTATTTTCTAGAAAACCTATCGAGTTTCCAATAGATGACCTATCACATCTAACACCTATTCATATAGGTGATGATATATCAAGTTTATCAGTAATTTTATTAAATGAAGATTATTATCATTTTTTAAAAAGTGGTATTAAAATCATTGATGGATTACCCGTTTTAGATGAGGCACATCTTATCCCGTTTAAAGTAAAGGCCTATATAGAAATCAAAGAGAGAGTTCTTCAAGGCGAAAGCGGTCAATCGAGACACATAAGGAAACATAGAAATGATGTTTTAAAGTTACTTACACTTCTTTATGAAGATAAGAAAATAGAATTAAATGGTATTTTAAAAGTTGATATGAAACAATTTATAGAATCTTTAAAAGAAGAAGGTATAAGTAAAGATTTAATAGATAAAGATACAGCAATAGAAATGTTAGAAACTATTTAGATAAAGTAAAAGTAAAAAAAGACACGAGGTTTGAAATCCTCGTGTTTTAAAATACCAATAAAATCAAATGATACACAACAAAAGCTGCAAGCCAGGCAATAAGGCATTGTCCAAAGACAACAATCAATGCCCATTTACCATTAAGTTCTCTTTTAATTGCAGCTATCGCTGCAATACAAGGTGTATAAAGTAAACAGAAAATAAGTAAAGATAAAGCAGCAGGTGTTGTAAGTGACATCAACAATGATTGGGTTGAACCATAAAGAATAGATAATGTCGAAACAACACTTTCCTTTGCCATAAATCCTGAAATAAGGGCTGTTGAAATGCGCCAATCACCAAATCCTAATGGGTTAAATATTGGAGCAATATAACCAGCAAGAATAGCTAGAATACTATCTTTTGATTCAGTAACAATATTAAATCTTAAATCAAAAGTTTGTAAGAACCAAATAACAATGGTTGCAACAAAGATAACTGTAAAAGCTCTTTGTAAGAAATCTTTAGCTTTTTCCCATAATAATTGACAGACGTTTTTAGCGCCAGGCATACGATAATTTGGAAGTTCCATAACAAAAGGAACAGGTTCACCTTTAAAAAGGGATCCTTTTAAAATCAAAGCAAAAATAATACCCGTCAAAATACCAAAAACATATAAGAAAATCATGACTAATGCGCCCTTACCTGGGAAAAAGACAGAGGTAAAGAAAGCATAGATTGGAAGTTTTGCTGAACATGACATAAATGGTGTTAGAATGATTGTCATTTGTCGATCTCTTCTTGAAGAAAGTGTACGACTTGCCATAACGCCAGGTACTGTACAACCAAAGCCAATCAACATAGGGACAATACTTCGTCCAGAAAGTCCTATTTTTCTAAGCAGTTTATCCATGATAAATGCCACACGTGCCATATATCCACTATCTTCTAGAATTGATAAAAAGAAAAATAAAGTAACGATAATTGGTAAGAAACTTAAAACAGTTCCTACCCCATTAAAAATCCCATCTATAATCAAAGAATGCAAAGCAACATTAATTTGAGCATTTGTGAGTAAAGTGTCAACATAATTTGTGACAACAGTCACCCCACTTTCTAAAACTCCTTGTAAAAAAGCTCCAATAACATTAAATGTTAGAAAGAAAACAATTCCCATGATTCCAATAAAAGCAGGAATTCCTGTATATTTTCCTGTTAAGAATTGATCAATTTTTTGACTTCTTAATCTTTCTTTACTTTCATGTGGTTTTTTTACAGTTTGTTTACAAATATCTGTAATATAATGAAATCTATTACTTGCTATAGCAGCAGAACAATCAAGATTACTTTCTTCTTCTAATTGAATACGAATATGTTCTAAAGTTTCTTTTTCATTTTGACTCAGATCAAGTTGTTCTAATAAAAGTTCATCTTTTTCAACAAGTTTACTTGCTGCAAAACGTAATGGAATCTTTGCATTTGAGGCATGATCTTCAATTAAATGTTCAATAGCATTTAAACAACGATCAATCGCTTTGTTTTGTTGATTGTCTATATGTTGATAGAATTGAGGTCTTTCTTGATAATAAGCAACATGTAAAACATGACTGACGAGTTCATCAATACCTTCCCCTTTAGCAGCTGAAATAGGAATAACTGGAACACCGAGATATTCTTCTAAATCATTGATTAATACAGTTCCTCCATTACCTAACATTTCATCCATCATATTTAAAGCGACAACCATTGGCATATTAAGTTCTAAAAGTTGCATTGTAAGATATAGATTTCTTTCAATGTTTGTAGCATCTACAATATTAATAATAGCTTTAGGTCTTTCTCTTAATAAGAAGTTTCTTGTGACGATTTCTTCACTACTATAAGGTGACATAGAATAAATACCTGGTAAATCAGTAATCAGAGTATTTTGATACCCTTTAATTCTTCCATCTTTACGATCAACAGTAACTCCAGGAAAGTTACCAACATGTTGATTTGAACCTGTAAGTTGATTGAATAGTGTGGTTTTACCACAGTTTTGATTTCCTACTAAAGCAAATGTGAGTAAATCACTTTCATGATAGATTTGATGATCATTCATTTTATGATAACTTGATTCACCATAGCCAGGGTGATCTTTATATTGAAAAATGAATGAATCATTTTTATTTTCTGTTTGTTTAGTTATTTCTTTAATTTCAATTTTATGAGCATCTTCTTTTCTTAAAGTAAGCTCATAATCATGTATTTTAATTTCAATAGGATCACCCATAGGTGCATATTTTACCATGGTAATCTCTGTACCCTGAATCAATCCCATATCTAAAAAGTGTTGTCTTAATGCTCCTTCTCCTCCAACAGAGAGAATAACAGCACTTTTTCCAATAGCCAATTCCTCTAATTTCATAATTTTCCTTCTTTCCTTTATAAGGATAACTTTTTAATAAAAGAGTTGCAATGATGAAACACTTTTTTTAACATAATTATTCCATTTTATTGTTAAAGTATCTCGGTATATTAAAGTCGGAGGTAGAAATGTATGATAAAAAATGCACTATTAAGTTTAAAGAAAAATATAGGAAAAACGATTTTATTATTTGTAATTATTGTTGTAATTACAAATCTCGTTATTGCTGGTTTATCCATTCAATCAGCAACAAAAAAATCAATGGATCAAATTCGTAGTAGTTTAGGAAACGATGTAACTCTTTCTGTTGATTTTAGAAATATGATGAAAAACAGAAAACCTAGTGAAGCCGTAAGTAATGAGACATCATTAACAACAACCATGGCAGATAGTTTAAAAGATTTAAAGTATGTAAAAAATTATAATTATCAAATATCTACATCAGCTAACAGTAATTCTATTTCAGCGGTAGAAACTGCATCAGATAATAGTAATAATCAACCAGAACAAGCTTCAAATCAAGTTGATTTTACAATCAGTGCCAACACCACAATGAAGTATTTAGATTCTTTTACCAATAACAATTATAAACTTACAAAAGGGCGTTTACTTACAACAAAAGATCAAAATACAAATAATTGTGTTATTGAAACCAATCTTGCAAGTGATAATGATTTAAGTG
>ULWR01017517.1_pt1 | contig 9007 bp, 7 predicted proteins | sample 1960531 | NCBI WGS metagenome assembly ULWR01 (sample SAMEA4835817, study PRJEB28245) | human gut metagenome | biome: gut microbiome; material: fecal sample | place: Denmark | collected 2008
ACTCCCGGATTGCTCCGCTGCACGCAGCTCACGCAATCCTCAAACATTCGGAATCCGCTAATTTACTACGTAAATTGCTACTTCCTCATGTTTGGCGGGGTCCAAGTTCAAAAGTCTTATCGTGCAAGCACGAACGACTTTTTGACCTTTTCCCCCTGGTATTATCTGAAGTACTCAACACCAGATTCGAAAATCTTGATATCCTGCTCTCCGTAGATATTGACAGCCACGCCTGCGTCACGACGCTCACTGTGTGCCATCTTTCCGAGAACACGTCCATCCGGGCTTGTGATACCCTCGATGTTCATATAAGAGCCGTTTACGTTAAACTCACCCTCATATCCTGTCTCATCTACCGGTACATACTCCGTTGCGATCTGTCCGTTTTCCTTGAGTTTCTTCAGCCACTCATCGTTTGCGACAAAACGTCCCTCACCATGAGAAGCCGGATTACAGTATACACCGCCAAGCTGTGCTTTCTGAAGCCATGGAGACTTGTTGCTGACAACCTTGGTGTAAACCATCTTGGATACGTGGCGTCCGATGGTGTTGTAGGTCAGTGTCGGAGAATCCTCTTTCTGTCCGCAGATCTCACCGTACGGTACCAGTCCCAGTTTGATCAGTGCCTGGAATCCGTTGCAGATACCAAGAGCAAGACCGTCACGCTCATTGAGGAGCTTCATAACTGCCTCCTTGATCTTCTCGTTCTGGAACGCGGTAGCAAAGAATTTCGCGGATCCATCCGGCTCATCTCCGGCTGAGAAGCCGCCCGGGAACATGATCATCTGTGCCTGATCGATGGCTTTCTCAAAGAGCTCTACAGAATCATGGATATCTTCTGCTGTAAGGTTCTTGAATACCTTTACGTCTACCTCAGCGCCTGCTCTCTCAAATGCACGGGTGCTGTCATACTCGCAGTTTGTTCCAGGGAATACCGGAATAAATACACGCGGTTTTGCAACCTTATGTTTGCATACATAGATGCTGTCTGCTTTGTAAAGGGAACCGTCATCTGCCTTGACGTCCTCGGTTCCTGCTGCTGTTTTAAATACATTCTCCAGAGTTCCTTCCCATGTGGAAAGCGCCTCTTTCAGAGTGATCTCTGTATCACCGTAGGTGAACTTCGCATTATCCGTAACCTCACCGATCACAGTATAGGTAATGGCAAGCTCACCGACTTTTCCATCCGGAACCTCACAGATGATATCGCCGAATGCCGGAGCAAAGAAATCTCTTGGATCAAGGTTATGCTCGATCTTTACACCCATGCCGTTACCAAAGGCCATCTTGCTGACTGCAGCAGCGATTCCATGACGGTCAAGTGCATATGCGGAGATCACACGGCCTGCCTGGATATCCTGGTGTAATTTATCATACTGCTCCATAAGAGCCGGGTAATCCGGAAGATCATAGGAATCCTTCGGTGCACGGAGCCATACCAGCTTGCTTCCTGCTTTTTTGAGCTCCGGTGTGATCACATCTTTTACCTTTGCAACATCCACTGCGAAGGACACCAGTGTCGGAGGAACATCAATATCATTGAAGGTTCCGGACATACTGTCCTTACCGCCGATGGAAGGAAGGCCGAATCCGATCTGTGCCGCATAAGCGCCAAGCAGTGCGGAGAACGGCTGGCTCCATCTCTTAGGATCTTCTGTCATACGACGGAAGTATTCCTGGAAGGTGAAACGGATCTTCTTATAGTCACCACCGGTTGCAACGATCTTGGCAACGGACTCGGTTACTGCGTAGGCAGCTCCATGATACGGACTCCATGAGGAAAGGTATGGATCAAAGCCGTAGCTCATCATGGTAACAGTCTCTGTTTTTCCGTTCTGTACCGGAACCTTTGCAACCATGGACTGTGTCTCTGTCAGCTGATATTTACCACCGTAAGGCATAAATACACTGCCTGCGCCGATGGAGCCGTCAAACATCTCCACAAGACCCTTCTGTGAGCATACATTCAGGTCAGCAAGAGTATCCATCCATTTTTTCTTTACATCTGTTACATCCGGACGTTCCTCGAAAAGATTTCCGTCCTTTGACGGGATCTCAACCTCAACGGAGGTCTCCTGATGTGCACCGTTGGTATCCAGGAATGCACGGGAGATATTTACGATCTCTTTTCCTCTCCAGTTAAGGACAAGGCGTGGCTCCTCCGTTACAACTGCAACCGGAATTGCCTCGAGATTCTCTTCATTTGCAAATTTCAGGAAAGTATCCACATCTTTCGGGTCAACTACAACAGCCATACGCTCCTGAGACTCAGAGATAGCGATCTCAGTGCCGTCAAGACCTGCGTATTTTTTCGGAACCTTGTCGAGGTCGATCTGAAGTCCCGGTGCCAGCTCGCCGATGGCAACGGAAACACCGCCTGCGCCAAAGTCGTTACATTTCTTGATGATATGGCTGACTTCCTCTCTGCGGAACATTCTCTGGATCTTACGCTCGGTAGGCGCGTTACCTTTCTGCACCTCAGCGCCGCAGACCTCGATGGAAGCCTCTGTGTGGACCTTGGAGGAACCGGTTGCACCGCCGATACCGTCACGGCCGGTACGTCCGCCAAGAAGGATGATGATATCTCCAGGGTCGGAATTTTCACGGATAACCGCACGTCTCGGAGCCGCACCCATAACCGCACCGATCTCCATACGTTTTGCAACGTAGTCCGGATGATAGATTTCTTTTACAGCACCGGTTGCAAGACCGATCTGGTTTCCGTAGGAGCTGTAGCCGTGGGCTGCGCTGCGGCCAAGCTTCTTCTGCGGAAGTTTACCCTTCAGAGTTTCCTTTACGGATACGGTAGGATCTGCTGCACCTGTCACACGCATTGCCTGGTATACATAGGTACGTCCGGAAAGCGGATCACGGATGGCTCCGCCAAGGCAGGTTGCCGCACCACCAAAAGGCTCGATCTCCGTCGGATGGTTGTGTGTCTCGTTCTTGAAGTTGATCAGCCACTCTTCTTCTTTCCCGTCCACGTCCACCGGTACCACGATACTGCAGGCATTGATCTCATCAGACTCTTCCTGGTCTGCAAGCTTGCCTTCTGCTTTCAGTTTCTTCATTGCCATAAGTGCAAGATCCATCAGGCAGACAAACTTATCATCACGGCCCTTGTACATATCCTTATGGGCATCCAGATATTCTTTGTATGTTTTTTCAATAGGAGTCTTATAATCACCTTCGTCAAACTTCACGCTGGTAAGCTCTGTGGAGAAAGTAGTATGACGGCAATGATCAGACCAATAGGTATCCAGAACACGGATCTCTGTCATGGAAGGATCGCGTTTCTCTTCATTTCTGAAATAATTCTGGATATGCTGGAAGTCCTTAAATGTCATGGCGAGGTTCAGAGAAGCGTACAGCTCCTTCAGATCAGCCTCAGCCATATCCTTGAATCCGTCAAAAATCTTCACATCCTCAGGATCCGGGAATACTGTTACCAGTGTTTCCGGCTTCTCAAGACCTGTCTCACGGGAATCCACAGGGTTGATGCAGTGATGTTTGATTGCCTCAAACTCTGCATCTGTAACGTTTCCTTCGATTACATAAGTAGTTGCTGAACGGATGATCGGTGCTGCATTCTCATCCAGGAACTGTACACACTGCACTGCAGAATCGGCTCTCTGGTCAAACTGTCCAGGAAGGAATTCTACGGAAAATACACGTGCGCCCTCTGCCACATCAAATTTTTCAAGATACAGATCATCTACCGGCGGCTCTGCAAATACGGTCTTGCAGGCTTTCTCAAATACTTCATCGGAGATATTCTCCACGTCATAACGGATCAGCTCACGGACTGCTGTCACAGTGCTGATACCAAGATAATGTTTGATCTCATGTTTCAGTTCCTTTGCTTTTACTGCAAAGGCAGGTTTCTTTTCTACATACACACGTCTTACGTTGCTCATAGAAGGCTCCTTTCTCTATATCCGATAATAAGGATGGTAAACGTGCAGAAAGCATTTCAGTCTTTCTTTTCTGCTGAAAATATAGTATCATAGGAAATATCATTAGTAAAATTAATATATCTTATATCATTTATAAGCGGAGGATTTTTCACATATGGATATCAATCTTGAACTTTACAAAGTGTTTTATTACGTGGCCACGACGCTGAGCTTTTCGGAGGCTTCCAGACAGCTTTTTATCTCACAGTCTGCAGTAAGCCAGGCCGTCAAAAACCTTGAAAAAAAGCTGGGCCATACTCTGTTTGTGCGCAGCACCAAACGGGTCATCCTGACTCCGGAGGGAGAGCTTCTTCTCCAGCATGTAAAGCCGGCCCTTTCCATGCTAAACGAGGGAGAGGCTGTCCTTTCCGGAGAAGGAAATCTTACCGGTCAGCTGCGGATCGGTGCCAGCGATACTCTGTGCCGCTATTTTCTCATCCCCTATCTCCGCCGTTTCCACAAGGATCATCCGGAGGTACGGATCAAGATCATCAACAGTACCTCCATCGGATGTGCGGAGCTTCTGGAAAACGGCCAGGCTGAGCTGATCGTCACCAACTACCCGAATTCCCGGCTTTCAGCCCACACCAAGCTTCAGACTGTGCTGGAATTCCGGGATATCTTCGTGGCAAATCCGGACTATTTCACCATGGGCAAATCGCCTCTTTCCATGGAAAATCTTCTGGATTATCCCATCCTGATGCTCGCTCCAAAGAGTACCACCAGCGAATATCTTCATCAGGTGTTTGCAGCCCAGGGACTGAAGCTGCTGCCGGAGGTTGAACTGAACAGCAACGATCTGCTGATCGATCTTGCAGAGATCGGACTTGGTATTGCCTGTATCCCGGATTATATGCTCCGCAACCGTCCGGGTCTGGAACCTGTCCATCTGAAAACACCTCTGCCCGCAAGAAGTGCCGTGATCGCTCATCATGAAGCACTGCAGCTTTCCCAGGCTGCCCAGTGCTTTCTTAAATATTTTTCCCAGATCTGATACGATCAAGTTCCTGCCGCTTACTGCTTTTCGCGATCGAAGCAGGATACTTCCCTGATTCAGTAAAAAAAGCCACCGGAATCTGCCATAAGGTTATTACGATCCTTATGTACTCAATTCCGGTGGTCTTTTCTGTTATTGATATCGGTCAGATATTATTCTTATTACTTACGCTTCAGCCTTCGGCATCACGTCTGCTGCCGCAGTGATATACTCATTCTCGATCTTACTGAACAGACCGCTGTCTGCAAGCTCTGCAAGCTTCACGTCAATCGGCATCTTGCCCAGGACCGGAACCTTCAGTTCTGCAGCGATCTCATCGATATGGCTCTCGCCAAAGACCTTGATCTCTTTTCCGCAGTCCGGACATTTCACATAGCTATAGTTCTCCACGATTCCAAGGACCGGAACCTTCATCATATCAGCCATGTTATAGGCCTTCTTGACGATCATGCGGACCAGATCCTGCGGAGAAGTAACGATCACGACACCCTCGATCGGCAGGGACTGGAATACTGTCAGCGGAACATCTCCGGTTCCTGGCGGCATATCTACAAAAAGATAATCCAATTCACCCCAGATCACATCACTCCAGAACTGTTTTACCATATTTGCAAGGACCGGACCTCTCCAGATCACCGGTGTCTCCTCATCCGGGAGAAGAAGGTTTACAGACATAACCTCGATTCCGTTTGCAGTTGGCATCGGATATATCCCATTGTCACTGCCCTGTGCATTGCCCTTGATGCCATACATCTTCGGGATGGACGGACCGGTGATATCAGCATCCATAATGCCCACTTTATATCCCTTGGAAGCCATCAGGTTTGCCAAGGAGCCTGTTACGAAGGATTTACCCACGCCTCCCTTTCCGCTGACAACTCCGATCACATGTTTTACGTCAGAAAAAACATTTGGTTCTGCCATGAGGCTCTGGGGCTGTTTCTGTCCGCAGCCTTCACAGCTTGATTTGTTGCAGGATGTATTGCTACACTCTTTTGCCATAATAGATTCCTCTCATTCTTTGTATTTACACAGACAGAACTGGCTCTCTGTCCGTGTATTTTTCTCATTCACGATCTCTCATGAACTCCTTACCTTACTTCATAAATCTGTCGATCGCTTTTTCCAGTTCCTTGATAGCATCCCTGTCTCCATGCTCCACTGCATCCACGATGCAGTGTTCTATATGATCCTGCAGGATGATCTTGCCTGTATTATTGATCGCAGATTTTACGGCTGACAGCTGGATCAGCACTTCGCTGCAGTCACGTCCTTCCTCCACCATACGCTTAATGGATTCCATATGCCCGATGGCCCTGGAAAGTCTGTTGAGTACGGCCTTGGTCTGTGCGTGGCTGTGATGATGAGGATGTGTGCCATCGTGAGTATGCACATGTTCCTGTTCCCCGTGGGTATGTTCAAGAACGGTTCCATCCTCGAGAACGTGCACATGTGTTTCTTTCATGTGTATTTCCTCCTTCAGATCTCCGTGAAAGAACAGCGCTGCCGGATCATAGATGTCTGAATGTCAAAAATGATGGTTCCGTCTTCCATTACTGTCTTCTCGTAGGAGACATCCTTCCCCTGAAATTTCTGTTTCACATACGCTTCCGGATCTGCAATCTCCACTTCTTCCACAAATACATCACGCATCTGATTTCTCGGACATTTGTTAAAAATTTCCCAGATTACTTCGTACTCTTTCATCTGTGCCTGTTCCTTTCTTAGTCATCCTATCCATTATAATAATTTTATGTTTTTTTGTCAAAAATAATTGCACTCACGCAAATATTGTCGTATGATACATATTAAAAATATTACTGCTCTGTCCGTGGGCAGTAAACATATATTAATGTGATAAATCAAAGGAGATAAATTTCATGCAGCTTTTAAAAGACAGAATTCTGACAGACGGCGTAGTAAAAGAAGGAAATATTTTAAAAGTGGACAGCTTCCTGAATCATCAGATGGATATTGACCTGATCAACGAGGTCGGCAAAGAATTCAAGAAACGTTTTGACCACTGTCCAATCACCAAGATCCTTACCATCGAGGCTTCCGGTATCGGTATTGCCTGTATTGCGGCACAGTATTTCCATGTACCGGTTGTATTTGCCAAGAAAGCACAGAGTGTGAACCTTGACGGCGAGATGTACACCACCAAGGTAGAGTCTTTCACCCACAAGAAAGTTTACGATGTGATCCTTTCCAAGAAATTTCTCGGACCGGAAGATCACGTACTCCTGATCGATGATTTTCTTGCCAATGGCTGTGCACTTCTCGGTCTGATCGACATCGTTAAGAAATCCGGCGCAACTCTTGAAGGAGCCGGAATCGTTATCGAAAAAGGCTTCCAGTCCGGCGGACAGACCATCCGTGACATGGGTATCCATCTGGAATCCCTTGCTATCATTGATTCCATTGCTGATGGCAAACTTACTTTCCGTGAATAAGATTTATCATAAAAAATACTCCTGGAAACTTATATACATTGTTTCCGGGAGTATTTTTATTTTTATCACAGCCAGATCATGATATCATTTCTGATCTACGCATCTGCACCCTTTTCCGACTTTTCTGAAGGTGTCGGAGTTACTGTTTCCTCCGGTGTCGGTGTTCCGGAAATTTCCGTTTCTTCCTTTTCCGATGAAGCCGATGCAGCTTCCGGTGTATTTTCATCTATATCCGGTTCTTCCGTCACCGTAGCTTCCGATGTCACTGTCGGCGTTGGTGTGGCAGTTGCCTCCGGCATGATCTCTTTTTCTTCATAATATCCGTCATCCACAAGCATCTGATAATTATCTGCATCGATCAGCTGGATATCACTGGTCACAGTTCCCACGATCTTGGTCCCGTTGTCATACTGCTCATAATCGGAGATCTCCGGCTTCTCCCCTTTCAGAAGAGCATCCACCATCGTCACACAGTCATGTGCCAGTACACGGTTATCAAACAGCAGATCATCCTCAATCTTTCCCTGGATCGCAGCGGTCACTGCTTCTGCCTCACAGCCGCCTCCTGTGATCATAGGCCAACCATCCTCTCCAGACACATGTCCTGCATCCTCCAGGGCATCCACAGCCCCAAGTGCAAGGTCGTCGGCACCTGTGCAGATAATATCCGGCGCACCCTCTGTATAATTCTGAGAAAGGATCTCCGCCATATCATTCTTTGCGGTATTTCTTCCGAAACGCATCACTGCAGTATCATCAAAGGTCAGCTTTCCTGAAGTACATACCAGTGTTCCGTCGTCGAAATATTCCTGAAGCTTCTCCATCACGCCATTATAAAAAAACAGTGCGTCACGATCATCCGGAGAGCCCATAAGGAACTCAATGGTCAGAGTTTTCTTTTCTTCCCGGGCTTTCTCCAGATCCATTTTTTTTATGATGGAATCTCCCACCATTTTTCCGGCTTTTCTTGTATTAAAGGTAACATAATAGTTGACCTTATCTGTATCCATGATCAGCTGATCGTAAGAAATCACAGGGATAGATTTCTCATACACCTGCTCCAGCACATCGTTCAGGCTGTAAGCATCTGAAGGTGCGATGACAAGTGCAGAAAGCTCTTCATCGTCCAGAATGGACTGGATCTGTGATACCTGCGTATCACTGTCTTCATCTGCCCAAAATATCTCTGCATCATATCCATCATCTTCCAGTGTATTCTGAAGAGTTTCTCCATCAGCAGACCAACGGGGATCATCTGCTGATGAAGGCAGAAACACACCTACTTTCTTATCTGCTGCCGCAGTTTCTTTTGCTTCTTTTTTTTCTTCTTCCTCTGCATCATTGCTGTTTTTGGCTTTTCCCTCCGGGTCTTCAGACTCCACACTTTCATTGGCTGCCTCTGTCGCCTCTTTGTTTTTTCCACAGCCGGAAAAGGCTGCTGTAAAGACAAAAGCTCCCACAAGCAGGATTGCTGTTTTTTTCTTCATGATCAAATCTCTCCTATAAGCCTTTATAGTCCTTTGCCAGTGATTTCAGATAGTCTCTGTAGGCGGCTACAGATTTCTTGGGTTTCAGGATACGTACACTGCCGCCCATCCCGG